>Ga0210030_1000924_pt1 | contig 21489 bp, 20 predicted proteins | sample CryGeymeta201523_FD_183986 | JGI IMG/M metagenome (GOLD analysis project Ga0210030, IMG submission 183986) | Groundwater microbial communities from Crystal Geyser aquifers in Utah, USA - Crystal Geyser metaG 2015-23 (SPAdes) (version 2) | ecosystem: Environmental > Aquatic > Deep subsurface >...
CACTAATAGTTTTTATTTCCGACATTTTTTAAGTTTAACATTTTGCTTTTAATTTTTCTATCGCTTCAGACAGTATCTGGCAATATAAATTTAAGCCTACTTGATTAATATTTCCTGATTGTTCTTTGCCTAAAATGTTTCCGGCGCCGCGGATTTCTAAATCTTTTAGGGCGATTTTGTATCCAGAGCCCAGAGCTTCAGCTTCTTTGAGAGCATCTAATCTCATTTTAGCCCGCCAAAATTTTCCTTCGGAAAACTTATGCGGGTAAACTTTTTCTGAAAGACTCTGACCACTTGCCCGCTTAAATTTTTCGTCAGAAAATTTTGGTGGGTATAAAAAATAGGCAAAAGCCTGAATATGGGAACGACCAATTCTACCCCTGATTTGATAAGCTTCAGATAGGCCCAATCTCGTTGAGTCAGCCACGATTAAAGTATTTACATTGGGGAAATCTAAACCATTTTCAATTATTGTTGTTGCCACTAAAACATCAATTTTTTTGTTCTGAAAATTAGTCATTACATTAACTAACTCTTTCTCTCCCAATCTTCCATGAGCTATCCCAAATTTAGCATGGGGAACTAAATTTTCTAAGAATTTCTTTGTCGTTCCAATTGTTTCTACCCGATTGTGTAAATAATATATTTGGCCCCTTCGAGCAATTTCATTTTCGATTGCTTTTTTAATAATTTTTTCATTAAATGGCAAAATAAAAGTTTTAATTGATAATCTACCTACTGGCGGAGTTTGAATTAAACTAATATCTTTCAGAGAAGATAAGGCCAAATAAAGAGTCCTCGGAATAGGGGTGGCAGAAAGGGATAAGACATCAAGAGAAGCTCTTATCTTTTTCAATTTTTCTTTTTGCCTAACTCCGAATCTCTGCTCGTCGTCAATTATTAATAGCCCCAGATTTTTAAATTCGACATCGTTTGATAAGATGCGATGAGTACCAATAACAATATCTATTTGGCCTTGCTTTAAATTCTCGACGATTTCTTTTTGCTCTTTCTTCGATTGGAGCCTGGATAATAAAACAGTTTTAATTGGTAAATCATTTAACCTCTCTTTGAAATTCTGAAAATGCTGATTAGCCAGAATGGTAGTTGGGCAAATCATCGCTACCTGGTGACCAGATTTCACTGCTTTTACAATTACCCTTAAAGCCACCTCCGTTTTGCCAAACCCAACGTCACCACAGACAATTCTATCCATTGGCTCTTCTTTTTCTAGGTCTCTTTTAATGTTTTCAATCGTCTCAATTTGGTCTGGAGTTTCTTCATATGGGAAGCTGGAAGCGAGTTTCAAATCTATTTCGTCTTCCGGTAAATAGGGCGGTCGAGAGGTAATTTCTCTTTTGGCATAAATTTCCAAAAGCTCCTTTGCTATTTTTTCTGCCTCTTCTTTAATTTTTCTTTTTGTCCTTTGCCAAATCGCCGACCCTAATCTGGAAATCTTTGGCTCAACAAAACCGATGTATCTTGACAGTTTTCTTTCTAAACCAATCGGCACATATAATTTGTCGCCAGCCGCATATTCCAATTGATAATATTGTTGATCTTCAATTGTTGATTGCTGATTGTATATACCTATCCCGTGATCAAGATGAACTAAGTAGTCTCCGGTTTTTAGTCCTTTCAAGTCGGAAAATAATTTTTGGGATTTTAATTTCTTTTTTAAAATTTCTTTTGCTGCTTTCTCATTTTCAATTTCAATCGGTAGTTTTTCGATACTTTCAATTTTATTTCCAAAAAATTCGAGACGGATTGCCGAATTTAGGTTGGTAGGGAAAACATCAATAACTCCTCCTCGTTGAGCAAATTCTCCAGGCTCTGAAACTTGAAGGACTTTTTCATATCCCATCTCATCCAATTTCCTTAAAAATTGAGAAAAATTGTAATTTTGATTTCTCTGGCAGTAGAAAGTATTATCTTCAAAAAAAGATTGAGTTTTTCTCGCTTCTAAAATTTTATTTAGATTTTGTGTAAACCAAGAGGTATTCTTCTCTAAGAAATAAGGTGTAATACCAACTATTAGTACTTTATTCATAGTATAATTTTTCTCAAACCGGGTAGTAGAACTTTGACTGGATTTTTCTTTTAGAAAAATCCAATAATCACGTAGTGAGTCAAAGTTTCACTACCCGGCAAACCAAAAATTCCCCTTTTCCAAAAAAATAGGGGGTAATACTACAAATCAAAACATTACCCAACTGGCTTGACAAATCCATTATATTAAATTATAATATAAATATTACCTGCCTTCCGGCCTATCTGCGAGTGGCTTAACTGAGTATATAACTTTGTTATGTGCTCGGGGATGGATTCTAAGTGATCCCTCCTTAAAACTTAGTGCCTTATGCTATAGATTAAGACTTTTGTTTTAAATCTATAACGCTCGCAGGTAGACCGGAGGGTAAAGAACGTAACCGAGGTGATTCTCTCGGTTTATTTATTAAATTTATTCATTGCTTTTTCTAAACCCTCTTTTAGAAAATATTCAATCGCTTTGGCGGTTTTTTTTATTACTTCTTTGATAATCTCCTTTTCTTCCTTATTAAATTTTTGAAGAACGAAATTTTCGGGATTTTTTGGTTTGCCGGTTTTAGGACAAATTCCAATTCTAAATCTAATAAAATTCTTATTTTTTAATTCTTTAATTATAGACTCTATTCCTTTGTGGCCAGCCGCGCCTCGATTTTTGGCAATTCGGATTTCGCCAAGAAGGATATCAATGTCGTCATGTATCACTACGCGACCCGGCGGCGTAATTTTGTAAAAATCGATTAATGGCTTTGCGGATTTTCCGGAAAGATTCATAAAGGTTTGGGGGTTTGCCAAAAGGATTTTTTCTCCACCTAAAATTCCTTCGGAGATTTCGGCATTGAATTTTTTTGCAAATTTAAATCTTGGGAAATTATTTTCTTTTAAAAATTCATCGACAACTTGAAAACCAATATTGTGGCGAGTTTCTTGATATTTCCTCCCCGGATTGCCGAGACCAACAATTAAATGCATAAAATTTCTAATTAACCTAATTTCTAATCAATGACTAATGCCCAATGACCAAATGCCCAAAAAATTTAGACATTAGACATTTAAGAATTGGGATTTGATTAGACATTAGAAATTAGTCATTAGTCATTTTTATTATATCATTTCTCTTGCCAAACCAAAAAATCTTGTGGTATAATGGGATAATCTATGAGAAATTTTTTTGTTTTTATCTGGGAAATCGTAAAAATAGTAATTATTGCGTTAATAATAGTAGTCCCTATTCGCTATTTTATCTTTCAGCCATTTTTTGTTAGGGGTCAGTCGATGGAGCCAAATTTTGCCGACGGCGATTATTTAATTGTTGATGAAATCTCTTATCGATTTGGGAGCCCCCAGAGAGGAGAAGTGGTGGTTTTTAAATACCCTGGAAATCCTTCCCAGCGCTATATCAAAAGAATCATTGGTCTTCCCGGAGAGACGGTGGAGATTGGAGATAGCAAGGTGATAATTTTTAATGAGAATGGGACTCAAATTTTAAATGAAACAAACTATCTTCCTTCATTTACTCCGACTCCCGGAGATATCCGAGTAACTTTGACTGAAGATAATTACTTTGTTTTAGGAGATAATCGAGTTTCTTCTTCCGATTCGAGGAGCTGGGGTCCATTACCCCGAGAAGATATTATTGGTCGAGTAATTTTTAGAGCCTGGCCCTTTGGTGCCTTATCTAAATTCGAAGTGCAGAGTTATTAAAAAAAATAATCGCTCGGCAGACTGATTCCAGGGATATTCTTCGGGCAGATTGCCTCGGGCGACACGCAATCGGCTTTAGTAATAAAATAAAGTGATTTCCCGCCGTTGCTATTTCTCGCCGAGCCTCATCTACATAAAAGAAAATTCAAAATCTCTAAGGGGCTCGGCTGCGAAGTGTCGCCCTCGGCAACTGCCCTCAGACTATAAAAATTATTCGTATATTCGTATTAATTCGTAATTCGTAGAGATATGAAAAAACCAAAATTTCAAAGCCCTACGGGCATGCACGATATCCTGCCAGAAGAAGAGAAATATTTCCAAAAAATTTATGAGGTCTGTAAAGGCATTGCTGATTTTTATCAATTTCAAAAGATTGAAACTCCAATTTTAGAGGAAACAGAACTCTTCTCAAAAGGAACGGGATTAACCACTGACATCGTTCAAAAACAAATGTATAGCCTCCGAACTAAAGGGGGTGATTATTTAACTTTGCGACCCGAATTTACACCGGGTATAGTTAGGGCTTATATTGAACACGGAATGTTTAATTTGCCTCAGCCAGTTAAACTCTGGTATTTCGGCCCCACTTTTCGATATGAAAAACCCCAAGCCGGCAGGTTTCGTCAGTTTTGGCAATTTGGCTTTGATGTTTTTGGCGAGGAGAGTTCAGTGATTGATGCCCAAATTATCCAGATTTTTTACAATATTTTAAAAGAGTTAAAATTAAAAAATTTAATTGTTGAAATAAATAGTATCGGAGATGGTCAGTGCCGTCCCTATTATAAAAAACTTTTACTCAGTTATTTTAAGTCAAGAGAGGTTTCTCTTTGCGCTGATTGTCGGCGTAGGTTGCGAGAAAATCCTTTAAGAGTTTTAGATTGTAAGGAAGAAAAGTGTCAGAGAATAGTTAGTCAAGCTCCTCAAATGGTTGACCACCTTTGCGACGAATGCAAAGCCCATTTTAAAGAAGTTTTGGAATTTTTAGACGAAATTGAGTTACCTTATCGTCTAAACCCTTATTTGGTTAGGGGATTAGATTATTATACTAAAACTGTTTTTGAGATATATGAGGAATCAACTGAAGGCCGAACCCAGGGGGCTTTAACTGGAGGAGGAAGATACGATACTCTAGTTAAACTTTTGGGTGGGAAGGATACCCCAACGGTAGGCGCATCAGCCGGAATAGAAAGGATAATAGCTGCGATAAAAACTAAAGCCATAAGACTTCCCCAAGAGTCCCGACCAAAAATCTTTTTAGCCCAACTTGGAACTTTAGCCAAAAGAAAAAGTTTAAGACTTTTGGAAGATTTTAGAAAAGCTAAAATTCAGGTTGCCGAATCCTTTGGTAGGGATTCTTTAAAAGCCCAAATGGCTAGAGCCGATAAAATCGAGGTAAGTCATACCCTAATTTTAGGGCAAAAAGAAACTCTGGAAGGGACGATTATTATCAGAGATATGGCAACAGGGGGACAAGAGATAGTGAAACTGGATAAGATAATAAGGGAGATGAAGAAACGATTAAAAAAATAAAAAATCAAAAATCAAAAATAAAAAACATAAATAAAAAACGTAAAAATATTTTATATTTTATTTTTTATATTTAATTTTAGCGATAGCGCTTATGGACTGTCTTTTTTGTAAAATCGCAAATAAAAAAACACCAACTGAAATCGTTTACGAAAACGATAAAGTCGTCGCCTTTAAAGATATTCATCCCAAAGCCCCCATTCACCTTCTAATTGTTCCCAAAAAACATATTACTTCAGTAGACCATCTGGAATTTCAGGATAAAGAATTAGTGGGGGAGTTAATTTTAGCTGCTCAAAAGATAGCCAAAGGAAAAAAATTAAACGGTTATAAATTAATAATTAATGTTGGTCGTCCTGCCGGCCAGGTGATTGACCATCTGCATTTACATTTGCTTAGCGGAAAACCCACCCAATTACCATAATATATGCCATTGGAAATTAAAAAACAGGAAAGAGAGTCAAGTCAGTCTTTGATTTTCCGTTTTACCAAAGCTATTAAGCAAAGCGGTATTTTGCGTCGGGCAAAAAAGATTAGATTTAAAATAAAAGAAAAATCGAGAGATATGAAGAAAAAAGGAGCTCTGAGAAGGGAAGAGATGAAAAAAGAATACGAGAGATTGAAAAAAATAGGAAAGTTAAAGTAATAATATGGCTCTCAAAGGCAACATTCGAGAGAACTTAAAAGAAGCTGTGAAGAACAGAGAAGAGTTAAAGTCCTCGGTTTTACGATTGCTTTTGGCCGCTATTTTCAATAAAGAAAAGGAAAAAAGATATAAATTAAGCAAGGAAAAACCGGAGTTAAGTGGGGAAGAGTTAGAAGAAGAGAGCCAATTAAATGATGAAGAAGTAATTGAAGTAATCTCCTCGGAAGTTAAAAAAAGAAAAGAATCGATTTTAGAATTTGAAAAAGGCAAAAGGGAAGATTTGGTAGAAAAAGAAAAGAAAGAATTAGATATTCTTCAAAAATATCTCCCAGAACAACTTTCAGAGGAAGAACTTCAAAAATTAGCTAAAGAAGCGATTGATAAAACCGGGGCAAAAGAAATAAAAGACATGGGCAAAGTAATGCAGGAAGTTATGCCAAAAGTTAAAGGCAAAGCCGACGGCACATTAGTTTCCAAAATTGTTAAAGAATTATTAATTCCTAAAAATGAATAAAAATATTTTAACGCCGGAAAAAGTGCAAAAACTTCAGAATGAAATTTATCAAAAAATGTCAGCAACAAAAAAGCTGAAAATTGTCGGCCAGTTATTTTCATTGGGCAAGAAATTGGACGGATTAAAAAATCAGAAATCTAATGACACCAGAAAAACTTCTTTGTAAAATCGCAAAAATTTTAGAAGACCTCAAAATACCCTATATTGTTACTGGTGGTTTCGCGGTGGCAGTTTTAGCCAAGCCTCGCTTTACCGCCGATATTGATATTGTTGTAGAATTGCTTCCTCAAAAAATCCACCAGTTGTCTAAAGAATTGTTATCCATTGATAAAGATGTTTATGTTCAGGAAGAGTCAATCAAGAACGCTTTAGAAAATGAAGGAGAATTTAATTTCATTCATCCTCAAACTGGTTTAAAAGTAGATTTTTGGATAAAAAGATATCCATTCGAAAAGTTTGAAAGAGCAATTATCAAAGTAATTGATGGCCAAAAAGTTAATTTTATTTCTTCAGAAGATTTAATTTTAAGCAAATTAATTTGGTATAAAGAAGGTCAGGGCGCAAAACAATTAGAGGATATTAAATCAATTTTAGACATCGCCAAACCAGATTTAAATTACATTAAAAATTGGGCAGAACGTCAGTCAACCACGGAGATTTTAGAAGATATATTAAAAAATAAAAATGATTGAGGTTAATAATTTGACAACCGTAGTTATTGATGAGGATTTTTTGAAGAAAACTGCTAAAATAGTTACAGATGGAGAAAAGAAAAAAGCAATCGAATTATCAATTGCTTTGGTTGGACAGGGAAGGATAAGGGAGTTAAATAAGAGATATAGGGGGAAAAACAGGGTAACCGATGTTCTTTCTTTCTCATATGATGGCTCGGGAGATATAGTTATTTGTTTGGGAGAGGTTAAAAAAAATGCCAAAAGGTTTGGCACAACATTCAAAAAAGAATTAGCTATTTGTTTAATCCATGGAATTTTACATCTTTTAGGGTATGACCACGAAAAAGAAGCTAAAGAAGTCGAAGAAACTAAAGCTTCTTCTTCACCCTTCGCTGCGGCTCGGGTAATGGAAGAAAAACAAAATTATTATTTAAAAATATGCCAAGGGGTAATATCATAACTGGTTTAGACATTGGGACAAGTGCCATAAAATTTTTAACAGCTGTAAAAAAATCTGGAGAATCAGATCTGGAAGTTTTGTCTCTGACTCAGGAACCGGCTGCCGGAATTAGAAAGGGAGTGGTGATTGACCCCGGGGAGGTCTCCAATATTTTGCAAAATATCTTAGAGAGAGTGAAAGCCGAGACCAACCAGAGAATCGATTCAGTTTATCTTAATGTTGGAGGAAGCCATATATTTTCAACTCCGTCTCGGGGATTAGTTTCTGTCTCTCGGGCCGACCGAAAAATTTCTGAAGAAGATGTCGATCGAGTTTTACAGGCGGCCCGGGCATTTTCCCTGCCCTCGAATAAAGAAATTTTTGATATTTCCCCCAGAGAATTTATTGTTGATGGCCAGTCGGGGATAAAAGAAGTTTTGGGTTTACAAGGAGTGAGATTAGAAGCCGAAGTTTTGGCTTTGGGAGGCTTCGCTCCTTATTTAAAAAATTTGACCCAGGCAGTTTTAAACTCGGGACTGCAAATTTTAGATATGATTCCCTCGCCAATAGCCAGTGCCGGGTCTTGTCTTAGTCCTCGACAAAAAGAATTGGGAGTAGCACTTTTGGATATCGGCGCCGGAACCTCAGGTCTGGCTGTTTTTGAAGAAGGAGATTTAATCCATTTAGCCGTTTTGCCAATCGGCTCAGCCAACATTACTAATGACATTGCCATTGGTTTAAAAACAGACATAGATGTTGCTGAAAGAATAAAAATCGAATATGGCTTCTGCCGTATCTTCCCTAATCAATCTCTTCGGAAAAAAGAAAAAATTGAAATTGGCGGAGAGGAACCTTTAGTTTTTTCCAAAAAACAGCTAGCGGACATTATTGAGGCGAGAGTTTCAGAAATTTTTGACCAGGTTAATAAAGAATTAAAGAAAATCTCTCGGGAAAAACTTTTACCAGCTGGTGTAGTTCTGACTGGAGGAGGGTCAAAGTTACCAAAAATAGTAGATTTTGCTAAAAAAGAATTGAAATTATCTTGTCGGATAGGAAAACCTCAGGGTTTTCTCAACTTTGAAAAAGATCCGAGTTTATCCACCGTTTGCGGATTAGTTTTGGAAGGAGTTGACCTGGAGACTGAGAAAGGAACAGCTACTTTTCAAACTTTTGGAAAGGGGATTGGTAATAAAATAAAAAGATTATTCAAAATCTTCATACCCTAGGTAATACAGAGTCAGGTCGCTCGCCTTCGGCTCGTTCTCCAGAAACCCTCGGTTTCTGGCGGTCGCTTCGCTTCCTGTTTTCCCTGCCTGCCGGCAGGCAGGCTAGACGGGGAAACCGAAGGGTTTCCCCGACCCCCTTCCGATATGGGATTTTATTAATTATACATAATTAAATATGAAAAATATGACAAAAATTAAAGTGGTAGGATTAGGAGGCTCGGGTGGAAATGCTGTTTTGAGGATGAAGAAATGTAAAATTGAAGGAGTGGAATTGGTTGCTATAAACGCCGATGCCCAGGATTTAAAAAAAACCAAAGCCGATTTACAAGTGAGAATTGGTCAAAAAATAACTCAAGGTTTAGGCACCGGGATGAATCCCGAAATTGGAAGGCGGGCAGCTGAAGAACAGAGGGGAGAAATCGAAGAAGCTTTAAAAGGCTCGGATATGATTTTTGTTACTTGTGGTTTGGGTGGTGGCTGCGGAACTGGAGCTTCGCCAGTGGTAGCTGAAATTGCCAAAAACTTAGGAGCCCTGACGGTGGCAGTGGTTACTAAGCCTTTTTCTTTTGAAGGAAAGACCCGGACGAAATTTGCCGAAAACGGATTGAGAAGACTTAAAGAAAAAGTTGATAGCTTAATTGCAATTTCAAATGATAAATTATTAGAAATTTTAGACCCAAACACTACCATTCTGAATGCTTTCTGGGTTTGTGATGATATTTTAAGAGAAGCAGTTAAAGGAATTTCCGATTTGATAATGCTTCCCGGCATTATTAATGTTAATTTTGCCGATGTCAAAACTATCCTTCAGAATTCCGGGACTGCTTTATTCGGGACAGGAAGAGCCTGTGGAGAGAAGAGAGCTGAAACAGCTGCGCTAATCGCTACCAGCTCTCCCTTACTTGACATTTCCTGCCGAGGAGCAAAAGGAATTTTATTCAATGTCTCAGGGGGTAAAGATATTTCTCTTTCTGAAATTGATGAGGTTGCCAAAGTCATCTGCCAGGAAATTAACCCCGAAGCTAAGGTGATTTTTGGAGCGGTTCAGGGCGAGAAACTAAAGAAAGGAGAAATAAAAGTAACGGTAATTGCCACTGGTTTCTAGCTTGTGGATAAGTCCAGATTTTAATCGGATTTGGCCCCAGTTTGACGGGGTTTTTTGTTGAGTTAGAATAGAGTAATCTTCTCGAAGCCGTTGTACGAATTTACGAATTTTCGGCTTCGGATACGAATTTTATTTATTCGTATATTCGTAATGATTCGTAATTCGTAGGGCATGAAAAACAAAATCACTAAAGTTCAAAAGCGAGATGGTTCAATTGTTGAATTTGACCAAACTCCGATTTCCGATGCCATTTTCAAAGCTCTGACTGCTACCGGTCAAGGTGATGGAAAAAGAACAAAAAAACTTTCTGATAAAGTTGTCCAAATCTTAAATCGAAGATTCAAAACAGGGGAAATTCCTCAGGTAGAACAAATTCAAGACATTGTTGAAGAAGTTTTAATTTTAGAGGGATTAGTCAAAACTGCCAAGGCCTATATTTTGTACCGAGAGCAAAGAAGAAAGATTAGAGAGGCAGTGAAAGTTTCCGAAGAGGCGGTTGAGAGAATTGACCAATATTTGGAAAAACTTGACTGGGAAGTTCAGGAGAATGCTAACATGGCTTTTTCCTTGCAGGGACTTAATCATTATGGCGTTTCTTATATTGTTAAAAATTATTGGTTAAACAAAATCTATCCAAAAGAAATCAGAGAAGCCAATGAATCCGGAGATTTTCACATTCATAATTTAGATACTCTTGGTCCGTACTGTGCCGGGTGGGATTTATATGACCTTTTATTAAAAGGTTTTGGTGGAGTGCCAGGAAAAGTTGAATCAAAACCGGCAAAACATTTTCGCTCTGCTTTAGGTCAGGTAGTTAATTTCATATTCACAATTCAAGGAGAGGTTGCGGGTGCTGTTGCTTTTTCTAATTTCGACACCTTATTGGCACCTTTTATCACATACGACAATCTGAATTATCAGCAGGTGAAACAAGCGCTTCAGGAGTTTATGTTTAATATGTCGGTGTCAACTCGAGTGGGTTTCCAAAATCCATTTTCCAATATTACTTTAGATCTTAAGCCCTCTCTGGTTTTTGCTAAACAGCCAGTAATTATTGGTGGAAAACCTCAAGACAAAACTTATGGAGAATTTGAAGAAGAAATGAAAATGTTTAACAAAGCACTTTATGAAGTTTATTTGGAAGGCGATGCGAAAGGAAGAGTTTTTACTTTTCCAATTCCAACCATAAATATTACTAAAGATTTTCCTTGGGATGAACCTGCTTTTGATGGAATTTTTGAGGCCTCGGCAAAATATGGAACAAATTATTTTGCCAACTATATAAATTCAGAAATGAAACCAGAAGAGGTACGTTCAATGTGTTGTAGGTTAAAACTTGACTTGCGAGAACTCTACAATCGAGGCGGGGGAGGATTGTTTGGCAGCGGGGCTAATACCGGCAGTATAGGCGTGGTGACAATCAATATGCCAAGAATTGGTTATCTCTCAAAAACAAAAAAGGAATTTTTTGAAAGATTGGCAAAAATAATGGATTTGGCAAAAGAAAGCCTGGAAATCAAAAGAAAAACAATTGAGAACTTTATCGAAAAAGGTTTGTATCCTTACTCCAGATTTTATTTATCAGGGGTAAAGAAAATGAGAGAACAATATTATGCCAATCACTTTTCAACCGTTGGTTTGGTTGGAATGAATGAAGCCCTTTTGAATTTTATTGGCGAAAACATCGCTTCAAAAAGGGGAAGAAAATTTGCCTTGGAAGTTTTAGATTTTATGAGAGAAAAATTAGTCAAATATCAAAAAGAAACCGGAAACATTTATAATTTAGAGGCCACACCAGCTGAATCTACTGCCTATCGTCTAGCTCAAAAAGATAAAGAAAGATACCCTGATATAATTACTGCGGGGACAAAAAAAGAACCTTACTGCACCAATAGTTCTCAATTGCCTGTTAATTACACCGATGACATTTTTGAAGCCTTAAAACTCCAAGATGAAATTCAGTGTAAATATACCGGGGGAACTGTGCTCCACCTCTTTTTAGGAGAGAGAATGCCAGGTGCCGAATCAGTCAAGAAATTAGTAAAAAAGGTTTTTGAAAGCTTTAAACTTCCTTACATTACCATTACCCCAACTTTTTCGATTTGTCCTTCTCATGGCTATTTAGAAGGCGAACACTTTTTCTGTCCCAAATGCACAATCAAGCAACCCTGCGAAGTTTACTCAAGAATTGTCGGCTACCTTAGGCCTCTGGCGCAATGGAATGTTGGGAAGCAAACCGAGTTCAAAGATCGAAAAGAGTTCAAAATTAGAAAGTTGGAATTAGCTAAAACTTAAATGAAAATTGGTGGTTTTCAAAAATTAACTTTGATTGATTACCCGGGCCGCATTGCGGCCACTGTTTTTCTTACCGGCTGTAATTTTAGATGCCCTTTTTGTTATAGTTCTGAATTAGTTTTGCCGGAAAAAATAAAAAATCAGCCAAAAATTTCAGAAAAAGATTTTTTTAATTTTTTAAAAGAAAGAAAAGAATTAATTGAAGGTATTGTTTTATGCGGAGGAGAACCGACAATCTCCAAAGGGTTAATCCCCCTTATTAAAAAAATAAAAAAAATGGGGTTTTCGGTAAAATTAGACACCAATGGTTCAGATCCGAAAATGTTAAAAAAATTAATTGATGAAAAATTAGTTGACTATGTGGCGATGGATATTAAGGCTCCTATGGAAAAATATAAAAAAATTTTTGGGAAAAGGGTAAAAATTGATGACATTGAAAAAAGTATTAAAATTTTGAAAGAAGGAAGGGTAGATTACGAATTCCGGACCACCGTAGTGCCCACCGTTCTGAATAAAGAAGACATTTTAAAAATTGTTCGTTGGATTGGGCCAGCTAAAAGATACTTTTTACAAAATTTCCGGCCAGAAAAAACCATTGACCCAAAATTTGAAAAAATAAAACCCTATCCACAGGAATATTTATTAGAAATCCAAAAAGCTATCTCTCCATTTTTTGAAGTTTGCCAAGTAAGGTAAACCTTGCAGGTAATCAACACCCGAGGTTAATTAATCAACCTCGGGTGTTAGTTAAGAATGACCGCTTCAAAAATATTTCTATACCTCTGCCTTTCTTTTATTGGAGGGATTTTTTTAAACTCATTTTTCACCCCGCCCATACTTCATTTATGGGCGGGGTTAATTTTGGGAATCTTATTAATTTCAGTATTTTGGCGATACGAAAAATTCGTAGTTATCGGATTTTGTTTATTATTTCTGGTGGCTGGAATTTGGCGACACCAAGTTTCAGAATTGCAAATTTTAAATGGCAAATTGCAAATTTATAATGATATAGAAAAAGCTATCACTTTAACGGGTGTCGTGGCTACTGAGCCGGATATCAGAGAAAAAAGTCAAAAATTAACTATTAAAAGTGAACAATTAACAATTGACAATCAGCAATTAGCAATTTCCAACGAGGTTCTAGTGACAACTAATCGGTATCCTGAATATCAATATGGGGATAAATTAAAAATTACTGGAAAATTGAAAACCCCCCAAGTTTTTGAGGATTTTAATTACAAAGATTATTTAAAAAAAGATGGAATTTACTCGGTCATAGATTTTCCAAAGATTGAATTAATCGAAAGAAATCAAGGAAATTTTATCTATGCCAAAATTTTAGTTCTCAAAGAAAATTTAAGAGAATCAATTGAGCAAAATTTATCACCTCCCCAGAGTTCAATTTTGGGAGCAATAATTTTAGGAGATAAAAGAAAAATTTCTGAAGAATGGAAAAATAAATTAAATTATGCCGGAGTAAGACATATTACAGCTATTTCCGGCTTACACGTCACCATTTTAACTAGTATTTTAATGACTTTATTAATTGGGTTTGGGTTGTGGCGACAACAGGCCTTTTATTTTGCCATAATTCTAATTGCTATTTTCATTATCATGACTGGTCTCCAGCCGTCGGCTATTCGAGCAGGGATTATGGGTGGACTTTTTCTTTTGGCTCAACATTTGGGAAGATTAAGTACTTCTTCCAGAGCGATTGTTTTTGCTGGAGCTCTAATGTTAGCCCAAAACCCTTTACTTTTGAGATTGGACGTCGGTTTTCAACTTTCCTTTTTGGCAATATTAGGGATAATTTATTTATCAGCAATTTTTAGGGATTGGTTGAAATTCATCCCCTGGCTCCAAGCAAGATCAATTTTGGCTATGACATTTTCTGCCTATCTTTTTACCTTACCAATTTTAATTTATAATTTCGGCTATTTTTCTCTTGTAGCTCCAATAACTAATATTTTGATTCTTCCTCTTTTACCTTTTATTATGGGACTTGGGTTTATTTTTGGCCTATCTGGAATAATTTTTCAACCTCTGGGCTGGATTTTATCTTGGCCAGCCTGGCTATTATTAACTTATTTAACAAAAGTTGTCGATGTGCTTTCCAGTTTTTCCTGGTCAGCTTATACTTTGGAAATCTCCTGGATTTGGCTACCAATTTCTTACTTGATTTTAGGGCTGATAACCTGGCGATTGAATGAAAGCCAAAAACTAAAATTTCTAAATTATTAGTGGTAAAATGAAATTATGATGGAGAAAGCCTGGGTAATCTCAGTCAATATGGGTTATGGTCATCAAAGAACTGCTTATCCTTTACGGGATTTAGCTTTTAAAGGAGAGATTATTAATGCTAATAGTTATCAAGGAATTCCAGAAAAAGATAGAAAAATTTGGGAGGGAACGAGGAGATTTTATGAATTTATTTCGAATTTCAGTCGGATTCCTTTGGTTGGCAAAACTGCCTTTTCAATTTATGATAAATTTCAAAAAATTCTTGGCTTTTATCCAAAAAGAGATTTATCTCAGCCAAATTTCAATCTGAAACAAATCTACTCTTTCTTCAAGAAAGACTGGGGAAAGGATTTAATTGAAAAACTAAAAATAAACCCCTTACCATTAATTACTACTTTCTTTATTCCAGCTTTTATGGCTGAATTTTTTAATTATCCGGGCGAGATTTTTTGCGTTGTCTGCGATGCCGATATTTCCAGAACCTGGGCACCTTTAAATCCAAAGGAAAGCAAAATTAAATATTTTGCTTCGACAGAAAGAGTTATTGAAAGATTAAAACTTTATGGAGTGAAAGAGGAGAATATTTTTTTAACTGGATATCCTCTGCCCTTAGAAAATATTGGCGTGAGTCCGCCAGCTGGCGGATTGGAAATTTTGAAAGAAGATTTACGATTAAGACTTTTAAACTTAGACCCTAAAAAAAGATATTTTGAAAAATACAAAACATTAATTGAGGAGAAAGTGGGCAAATTACCTGAAAAATCAGACCACCCATTAACAATTCTGTTTTCAGTTGGAGGAGCCGGCGCCCAAAAAGAAATCGCAATCAAAATTGTTAAAAGTTTGAGAGAAAGAATTAAAAGAGGTGAAATCAAAATTATTTTATCAGTCGGGATTAGAGAAAAAATTAAAAAATATTTTGAAAAAAATTTAGCGGAGATCAAATGTAACGAGGAAAGAGCTCGTTACGTTGAAATAATTTTTGAAAAAGATATTGAGAGCTATTTTCAAAAATTCAATCAGGTATTGAGAAAAACTGATATTTTGTGGACAAAACCATCTGAACTCTCTTTCTATTCTGCTTTAGGAATTCCAATCATCATTTCTTCTCCCATTGGCTCACAAGAAGAATTTAATATGAGATGGCTTTTGAAATCGGGTTTTGGAATTTTTCAAGAAAATCCAAATTATACAAATCAATGGCTTTTTGACTGGTTGGAAAAAGGGTATTTGGCTGAAGCAGCCATGGAAGGATTTGTGGAGGGAGAAAAATTGGGGACTTTAAACATTGAAAATAAATTGAAAATTTATTGAAAATTGAAATGAATCGAAGATTCATTGATTATTAAAGAAATATTTCAAAATGTCCTGGCCTTTAGTTGCTATCTTATCCTATTTTTTCGCGGCGGTGGCTGTCCTAATCGACAAGTACCTCTTAGTTAGGCCAATTCCCAGCCCTAAAGTTTATTCCTTCTACATTGGAGTTTTAGGAATTCTGGCTTTAATTTTGATTCCGTTCATCGGCTTTTCAATTCCCGACCTTGGACAGATTCTTTTAAGTCTCGCCTCGGGCGCCCTCTTTATCTATTCTCTTTTTTGGTACTGCAGCGGTTTGCGTCTTTTTGAGGCCTCTCGGATAGTTCCGGCGATTGGCGGTTTGAATCCCATATTTATTTTTTGTTTAATCTGTCTTTTTGGCAAAGAAATTTTTGGTATTAAAGAAGGATTGGCTTTTATTTTGCTTATCGCCGGGAGCATCTTTATTACCTTACAAAGAGAAAAATTTATTACCTTAAAGAGCCTTCGAATCTCGGCAATAGCTGCCCTTTTATTTTCTTTAGCCTTTTTTATGGCTAAATTCGTCTATTTGGTTCAACCTTTCTGGTCAGGATTTATCTGGATGAGAATTGGCGGATTTCTGGCCGGAATAACCCTCTTTTTCTCAAAGGAGGTAAAAGAAGAATTATTCAAAAAAAGAGTTAGTTTTAAAAAAAAGACAGTCGGAATTTTCCTTTTCGGTCAATCCTTAGGAGCCGGCTCGATGATTCTCCAAAACTGGGCAATTGCTTTAGTCCCCCTGAGCCTTTTGGCTTTTATCAATGCCTTAGAAGGAACTAAATATGTATTTTTATTGATTTTTACTATTCTGCTTTCCTTGACCCAGCCATTTTTAGCTAAGAAAACTGGGTTAAAAGAAGAAATTTCCAAGAAAGTTATTCTCCAGAAAATATTGGCAATTTTTCTCATCGGAGCTGGTCTTTCAATTTTAACTTTATAAAGCTAACAGAGGACGGGTCTCTGTCAATTTGGCGGAGGACGGGCCTCCGCCAATTTCTAAGTTTTATACCCGCCCTGGGCGGGTGTTTTTTATGGTATAATAATTAAAAAATGAGAAGGATTTTGAAATATTTTTTATTTGGGATTTTAGCTTTTCTTTTACTAATTTTTTGTTATCTTTTTATTGGAACTCCTCCTCAGGCGAAAGAAATCAGCTGGGGAGTGAATTTTTCCCAAAAACACGCCCAAAATTTAGGCTTGGATTGGAAAGAAACCTATTCAGCTCTATTAGATGATTTAAAAGTAAAAAATATAAAACTAATTACCCATTGGGATTTAATCGAATTGAACGAAGGAAAATATTATTTTGAAGATTTAGATTGGCAAATCAAAAAAGCCGAAGAAAAAGACGCTCGCCTCCTTTTGGTGATTGGAATGAAAACCGGCCGCTGGCCAGAATGTCATATTCCCGGATGGGCAAAAAATCTAAACAAAGAGGAGCAACAAAAAGAGATCTTAGAAATGATTGAAGAAGTCGTTTTGAGATACAGAGACCGGGCCTCTGTCGGAGCTTGGCAGGTGGAAAATGAACCATTTTTTCCTTTTGGAGAATGCCCCTGGGTTGATAAGAATTTCTTGAAAAAAGAAATAGATTTGGTAAAATCTCTTGATTCTCAGAGTCGACCGATTGTGATTTCTGACAGTGGCGAAGGCTCCCTCTGGGTTAATGCTGCTAAGTTTGGTGACATTGTTGGAACGACTCTTTATAAAAAGGTCTGGTTTCGGCAATTAGGAAATTATATTTATTATCCGTTCCCCCCAACTTTTTATTGGCGAAAAGCCCAATTGATTGAAAAGATATTTAATAAAAAAGTTGTTGTGATTGAATTACAGGCCGAACCTTGGGGCCCAAAGTTACTTTACGAGTCACCCTTGGAAGAACAGGAAAAAACCATGAATTTAGAAAGATTTAAGGCCAACATTGAATTTGCCAAAAAAACCGGCCTCGATGAATTTTATCTTTGGGGAGGGGAGTGGTGGTACTGGCTCAAAGAAAAACAAAATAAGCCAGAAATTTGGCAAGAAGCCAAAAAATTATTTAACCGAACTGACATTTATGTCAGCGAAGGTTGAAGATGAGAACGGAGTTCTCATCGCCTAATTATGTTATCCATAATCATTCCAACTTTAAACGAAGAAAAATATCTTCCTTTATTGTTGGAAGCAATAAAGAAACAAAATTTCAGTGATTTAGAAATCATTGTTGCCGATGCCGGTTCTCAAGATAGAACTATAGAAATAGCTCGAGATTTTGGCTGTAAAATTGTCCCTGGCGGATTGCCAGCTCGGGGAAGAAATGAGGGAGCAAAAGTGGCTAAAGGCGATACGCTTTTATTTATGGATGCCGACAATGTTTTTTTGCCGGAAAACTTCCTAAGTAAGCTTTTGGCAGAATTTGGAAGAAGAAAATTGGGAGTGGCCTCTTTCCCAATCTATCCTAATAGCAAAAAAATTGATAAAATTCTTTATGGGATTTACAATAATTTTGTTAATTTCACCCAGATTCCTTATGCCACAAATTCGGTTTTGGTGAAAAAAGAAATTTTTGAAAAAGTTGATGGAGGATTCGATGAGGAAATAAAAATAGGCGAAGATCATTATTTTGCCAAACAGGCGGCAAAATTTGGTAAATTCGGCTTTATTAAAATTGAACCAGTGTTAACTTCTGATAGAAGATTTATCAGAGATGGAAGGTTGAAAACCTATTTGAAATTTATTTTAGCCGGAATTTATATGTTCTTTTTTGGACCGGTAAAAAAAGATATTTTCAAATATAGATTTAATTCATTGAAAAATAATAAGAGATAATAAAATATTATGTATCAATTGCCGAAATTTGAAATGCCCAGATTAAAAGCTCCAAGGTTTTGGCGGGATAAAGTCTTTTTGGTTTCGGTTTTAACTATCTTAATTTCTACTCTCTGCGGTTTTTTAGCTGGAGCTTTTTCCGGTAGCTATTTTTCCAGCGGAATAAAAGATTACCTTTCCAAATTGAATATCAAACTTCCCGAACCCCAAATAATAGAAAAAGAAGCTGTTTGTCCTCCCCAGGTCTCCCAGGAAGAGGCAACGATTCAAGTGGTCAAAGAAGTTTCTCCAGCCGTCGTCAGTATTATCATTAGTAAAGATGTTCCCGTATTTGAGCAATATTATATTAATCCTTTTGAAGAATTTGGCCAACCATTTTTTCAATTTGAAGTTCCTCAATATCGTCAAAAAGGAACTCAAAAACAGGAAGTGGGCGGAGGAACCGGTTTTATTATTTCTAAAGATGGAATGATTTTAACCAACAGTCATGTCGTTTCTGACGAAGAAGCCGATTATACTGTTTTTACTCTTGATGGCAAAAAGTATCCGGCTAAAGTCCTAGCTAAAGACACCTTTCGAGATTTAGCCTTAATTGAAATTGAACCAGAAAAAATAGTTGATGGAAAAGGAGAGTTTAATTTGAAATCATTTCCGGTGGCAGAACTGGGGGATTCGGATAATTTACAGATTGGCCAAACGGTAATTACCATCGGCAATGCTTTAGGAGAATTCAAAAACACGGTTTCGGCCGGGGTAATCTCTGGCTTGGGGAGAAGGGTGACTGCTTCAGGCGGAGGAGTAGTTGAAACTTTAGAAGATGTTATTCAAACCGATGCCTCTATTAACCCAGGAAATTCTGGCGGGCCGCTTTTGAATCTCAAGGGAGAGGTTGTTGGAGTTAATTTTGCCATGGTGGAACAGGCAGAAAATATCGGTTTTGCCATCCCAATTAATCAAGCCAAAAAAGATATTGAGCAGATTAAAACCATCGGAAAAATTTCTTATCCCTTTTTGGGAGTGAGATACGTTTTGCTCACAGAAAAAATCCAGGCGGAAAATAACTTACCGGTAAATTATGGGGCTTGGATAGTGAAGGGAGGCGGAGGAGAAGCAGCCATTTCTCCCGGGTCAGCGGCCCAAATCGCTGGTTTAAAAGAAGGAGATATTATTTTGGAATTTAATGGAGAAAAAATCACCACCGAGAACACTATGGCAAAAATAATTATGAAATATAACCTGGGAGATAAGGTAACCTTAAAAATTTTGCGGGAAGGAAAAGAAAAAATCTTTGAAGTTACTTTAGGCGAGAGAAATGAGTAAATTGTCTTGATTTTTTTAAAATTTTGTGTTAAATTAAAATATATGAATGGCCCCCAAAATTTTACCCACAAAGCTCAAGAGGCAATAATTGCTGCTCAGGATTTTGCCAGAGAAAAAAACCAACAGCAAATTGATGCCTTGCATTTGCTATACGCCTTACTTTCTCAGGAAGAAAGCGTGGTTTTGAATTTGCTTCAGAGAATCGGAGCCGATATTGAGGGTTTAAAAAGAAGGACGGGAATGGCTTTGGATAGGTTGCCGGTAATCGCCGCTCCCCAAGCTTTTGGTCAGTTTTATTTAACCCAGGATATGGCTAAAGTTCTTGACCGAGCTAGACATGAGTCGGTGAAAATGGGAGATGAGTTTATCTCAGTTGAACATTTGTTTTTAGCCCTTTTAGACGTAGAAACCAAAGCCAAGGAGATTTTGGACAAAGCCACTTTTTTGCAACCGGGCGGCGGAGTAACCTCCTTGGAATTTGGCAAATTAGATTACGAGACGGTTTTAAAACAATTGGCTCTTATTCGAGGAGGAACTCGAATCACTGACCCCGAACCGGAATCGAAATATCAGGTAGTTGAAAAATATGCCAGGAACTTGACCCAATTAGCCCGCCAGGGGAAATTGGACCCGGTTATTGGCCGGGAAAACGAAGTTCGAAGATTAATGCAGGTATTAAGCCGGAGGACAAAAAATAATCCGGTTTTAATCGGCGAAGCCGGGGTCGGGAAAACAGCCATTGTTGAGGGCTTGGCTCAAAAAATTGTTTCAGGCCAGGTTCCGGAATCGCTCAAGGAAAAAGAAATTATTGGGTTGGACTTGGGGGCTCTGGTGGCCGGCACCAAATATCGAGGAGAGTTTGAGGATAGAGTGAAAGCCCTTTTGAAAGAAATTAACCGGGCTCAAGGTCGTTATCTTTTATTTATTGATGAGCTGCATACTCTGGTCGGCGCCGGAGCAGCCGAAGGAGCAATTGACGCCTCTAACCTTCTGAAACCCGCCCTATCAAGAGGAGAGCTGAAAGCAATTGGGGCTACCACCTTGAAAGAATATCAAAAATATCTTGAAAGAGACCCGGCCTTGGAAAGAAGATTTCAGCCGATTTATGTTTCCGAGCCCACCATTGAAGACACCATTTCCATTTTGCGGGGAATTAAAGAAAAATATGAATTACACCATGGGGTAAAAATCAAAGATCAGGCCCTGGTAGCTTGCGCTCAATTAGCTGCCCGTTATATTACCGATAGGTTTTTGCCGGATAAAGCTGTTGACCTGATGGATGAAGCCATGAGCTCTTTGAGATTGGACATTGAATCGGAACCCCAGGAGCTCGAGGACCTAAAGAAAGAAATTCAAAAATTAGAAATCGAAAAGGAGGCTCTCAAAAAACCGCCAGCTGGCGGACAAAGAAGACCCGCTGTTCGTACGCAGCAAAAGGTAATTTCTCGGCAGTTAGCCGAGATTTCTCGGCAGCTGGCCGATTTAAAAGAAAAAGCAAAAGTTATAACAGCTAAATGGCAATCGGAAAGAGAAACAATTACCAAAATTAAAAATCTTAAAAAAGAAATAGATTCTTCCCGCTTTGAAGTGGAAAAAGAAACAGCCG
>Ga0210030_1000929_pt1 | contig 21444 bp, 23 predicted proteins | sample CryGeymeta201523_FD_183986 | JGI IMG/M metagenome (GOLD analysis project Ga0210030, IMG submission 183986) | Groundwater microbial communities from Crystal Geyser aquifers in Utah, USA - Crystal Geyser metaG 2015-23 (SPAdes) (version 2) | ecosystem: Environmental > Aquatic > Deep subsurface >...
CGTCGCAAGGTCGGCTGCCACCGCCGCCGGCTGGCAACTGGTGCGCAAATCGCCGCTGCGACCATCAAGAAAACTGCTTAGGGGCTGACCGGGTGGCCTGCCCGTTGCGCCCCCGGCTGCGAAGGCCCGCTCTTCCCAGGTGCGCTGAAAAGCGACTCCGGCCAGGGGACTATTGCCGACAAAATCACGGGGCTCGACGGTTACCACCAGCGCGCTGTTAGAAAAAGGTGCCGCACGCTTGAAATCACTCATACCATTGACCACCACCCCGCCAGACTCGGAAGCCGCCCCAATAATAATGCCCCCAGGGCACATACAAAACGAATAGACCCCACGACCATTCGTTTTGTCCTGCCAGTTCAAATGATATTCAGCTGCCCCCAGTTGGGGATGTTGCCCCACACCATACTGAATTCGATTGATCAATTCGCGGGGATGTTCAACCCGCAAGCCCATGGCAAAGGCCTTACTTTGCAGGGCAATCTGCTGTTTGTACAGCATCTGATAGGTATCGCGAGCACTATGACCAATGGCCAACACCAAACTATCACAGGGTTCTTCATGCCGTTCATCAAGCACCACGGCTCCCAGTTTTGCCCCCCGGGGGACGAAACCACTCAGACAGGTATTGTAGCGGATTTCAACCCCCTGGTGCAGCAGCCAGCGGCGTATTTCAATCAGAACCCGCCGCAGACGGTCAGAACCGATATGGGGTTTGGCCTGATAAAGAATTTCCGCAGGCGCCCCAAACGCGACAAATTTGCGCAAAACCTCCTGGACCAGGGGATGCGTGACGCGCGTGGTTAATTTGCCATCGGAAAAGGTTCCCGCTCCACCTTCGCCGAATTGCACATTACTCTGGATATTTAAACGCGCATCACGCCAGTAGCTGCGGACATCGCGCAAGCGCTCTTCAACCGGTTTGCCCCGCTCAATCAGCAGCACCTCTGCACCACTGCGGCACAGACTAAGCGCCGCAAAAAGTCCAGCAGGGCCCATACCCGCAATCACCACCTTTTTTGTCTGCTTGCAAAGAGGAGCCTGATAATCATCGACCGGCGTGATTATACTCAAAAAGGGATTATCCGCCTGGTTCTGCGCCAATTTAAAATCAGAAAGAACTTTAAATTCTACGGTATAAACCCTTAAAATTGAAGATTTTTTTCTGGCATCTATCGCTTTTCGTACTAGGCGGAAATCATGCAGATCAGCCGCTTGCACATTTAGATAGCGGGCCACATGCGTAAGGAGACAAGACTCATCAGCCTCCAGAGGCAGAGCAATTTCGCGCAAACGATAGTGAATCATGCGCCCTCGGTTAACTTGGCCGGCAGTTTGACAATAAATTTGGTACCCAGACCAGGGGTGCTTTCAACGTTGATCAAACCACCATAGCCGCGCACGATTCTCAGCACTACCGACAAGCCGAAACCGGTGCCCTTTTCTTTGGTGGTGAAAAAGGGATCAAAGATCTGATTTATATGCTCCTGAGGAATTCCACGGCCAGTATCAGCGACTGCAAGCTGAATAAAAGCTCCATCACGACGCAAAGTTAGAGACAACTCCCCCCCCTGGCGCATTTCAAAAAGAGCATTGGTGAGTAAATTGGTAAATATTTGTTCAATTTCCGTGGGATCCGCCATAAGCGACGGAAGATTCGGCTCAAAATGAGTGTGAATCAGAATATCCTGTGAACGGCACTGGACGTCCGTGGCTGCAAGAACTTTTTTGGCAACCTGATCCAGCCGAAGTCGGCTGCGCGGTGCCATTGAACCACGGCTCGCAGTCAACATTTTAATCAGAATACTATCAATCCGTTCAACTTCTTCTATGATTTTGCGGATATAAACGCTATTTTCCACATCATCGGCATAGGCACCACTGAGAATTTGGGCAAACAGATTGATCGCGTTGAGGGGGTTGCGAATTTCGTGGGCCATTCCGGCACTGATATGCCCGAGAGCCGCCAGTTTTTCGGCTTGCAGAATATCGCGATGGGCCTGTTCGAGTTTTAAGGTTTTCTCTGCGACCCGCCGCTCAAGCTGAAGGTTCCAAGCTTCAATCTCCTGCTGCAACTGTTCTTTTTCCTGTTGCAGACGGCGATTTTCCCGTTCGAACTGGCGCATCTGCAAAACGTTGTCAACCCGTTCGAGTAAACTGTTATTCGCGTAGGGCTTTTGCATGTAGTCAATCGCGCCCGCCTTCATCAAGCGCACCGCCACTTCTTCGTTGCCCTTGCCGGTAAACATAATAACGTAGATATCAGGGTACTGACGTTTGATCTGTTTAAGGGCCGTTTCCCCATCCATGACCGGCATCATGTAATCAAGCAGCACGACCGCAGGTCGCTCCTGTTCGATTTTTGCCAGACATTCTTGACCGTTGGCCGCAGTCACGACCGCGAAGCCGCGACCATGCAGCAACAATGAGGTCAATTCGACAATGACTTCTTCATCATCAACCACCAGAATTTTTTCACCGGCAAAGGGGCTGTTTTTCTCTTTAAACATCCAGAAAACTCCAGGGCAAGCGTCCAAAACCCGGCAAGGATAGCCCGAGCATCTACCGAATGACAAGCGCTTGCCCGCATAAAAAAAGCAGCCATAAGGCTGCTTTTAAAAAATTATTCCGCTCCGTAGTTACGGTCCAAGCCCCCGTTTCATGGCGGCCTCACATTTTCTGTGCTTTAGAGCTGCCTTTTTTCCGAATCGCGAAGCAGCCTCAGGCGTCTGCCAGACGCACAGTCAATACCGGCAAGGGCGATTTGCGCACAACTTTTTCGGCAGTGCTGCCAAATAATACGTGATCAAGCCCGGTGCGCCCATGGGTTCCCATCACAATCAAATCGGCATCCTTCTGGGCCGCAACCTGGATAATTTCCTGATAAGGAATACCGCTAACGATCAGGGTTTCGTAGTCGCTGACACCTTCCAAATTATTTTTGCAAAATTGTGCCATCAGCTTGCCTGCTCCTTCAGCGATTTCTTCTTCCAGGCGGTCAAATGAGATATGAGGAACATAAAAACCGCGCATATCAACCGGTTCATTGATAACGTGCAGCAGCAGCAAATGTGCCTCAAAGGTGCGCGCCATAAAAAGTGCGGTACGGAAAGCCTTGTCGGAACTTTCTGAAAAATCAATTGCGACCAGTATTTTTTTAAACGTGTTCATCTTCAACCTTTCTCCCAAGGGCTGATCCCTTAGGTACAGGGGTGGTTTTGAAATATCTTTTTCATCACCGATTTTAATTCCTCCAGTTTAACCGGCTTGTTCAAATATTCAAAAGCGCCATGATTGATAGCTTCGAGATAGGATTCAACGCCACCATAAGCCGTGATCATAATAACATCAGTGCCGGGATATTTACGCTTAAGCTCACGCAGAAAAGTCAAACCGTCCATTTTAGGCATATTGATATCGGTAATCACCAGGCTGACCTGCCCCCGACTGAGGAAATTCAGCGCTTCGCTTCCGTTGGCAACCGCATCGACCTGGTAACCCTCCTGCCCCAATAATTTACTCAGGCCGATGCGCGCGTTTTCTTCATCGTCGACAATCAAAATCTTCTTCATCGAGGCCTCTGAAACGGGATGTTTTTGTGGTTATTTACACCTCAAGTCTAGCAGGGAAACAAACCGTGTCAAGAACACAGGTGTTGTTCTAAATCACTTGGATTATTGATGATTTTTGAAATATGAAAAATTTTACAATTCGTGACCACCCCAATTTCAAAGCAGCGATGGAAGGGGTTTCCGTCCCCCAAACGGCGATAGCGAAGCTTCAGGGCCGAATGCATCTGGGCCAGGGTATGGGGGTGGGAGGAAAAGAGGCCGCTGAACGGTTACCAATTATCAGTTTCACCGCAGAAATCTGTGGTGGGGCGAGCAGCTGGGTTCAAGGTAAAAATTTTCTGACGCGGGCGCGCAACTCTTCGGGACGAAAAGATTTGTTCAAAAAATCATCGGCACCAGCACGAATTGCCTCCAAGCCATCCTGTTCACGGCGATAGACACCACTCATGGCGAGGATGCGCAGGTTTTTCCCCTGGGGATGGCACCGAATTTCACGGATTAACTCCAGCCCATTGCGATCAGGCAAATTCAGATCGATCAGCATCAGAACAAACGACGATTGAGCCAAAGCCGTCAAGGCCTCATTGGCATTGACCGCGCAGCGTAGATTTAAATTGAGGGGCATGAGCAGATCGGCAATCATTTCACGAAAAAAAGGCGCGTCATCAACCAGTAACACGGCGGCACCGGCATTGACGGTCGGCGAATCACCCGGTTTATGAGGGGCCTGCAGGGTAAAATGACAGGCACATTTAGGGCAGGTGATATGGGCATCGCGTTGCCCGGGAAGCATATCTTTGATGCGATAACTGGTGACACAACCAGGGCATTGAATAATCATGAGGCAAAAATCTCCCGGAAGTTTACTTAGCCCTACAAAGATACCGCCCCGGTGTTTAATGTCCAGTGTTTCGGTAAAATTCATTTCAGCGTTTTTAAAATTTCAGCCGCCCTTGAGCCCCAATCGGAAAGGGGATCCTGTTCGACAATGAGACCAAGTTGCGCCTTGGCCAGTTCAAATTTCTTTTCTTTCAGCAATAAAACCGCCAGCTGATAGCGGGCCTCGGAATAGCCACTGGCGTAGACTAGAGCCTTTTCATAGGATGCACGCGCAGCATCATTAAGCCCAAGGGCAACATAGGTTTCGGCCACGTGAAAATGCAGGGTTGGCATCCGTGGCGCAATGGCCTCAGCTTCGCGGTAGGCGTCAAGCGATTTCTGATAGTGCCCTTGGCGATAATAAACATACCCTTTCCCCATCAAAGCCAGTTCCGTGCGCATGAACAACAGGTTTTCGGCGGCCTTGTTAAAATACTCAAGGGCCTCATCCCAGCGTTCGAGGGCGATATAAAGTGTCGCGAGGTTATTAAGAATTTTAGGATCATTATCGGACAGTTGCAGCGCCTGCACATAATGTTTTTCTGCCAGCTCATACGCCTTCTTCGACTGATAGGCCAGGGCGAGACCAGCGTGGACATCGGGATTTTCGGGGTTGGCTGCCACAGCCTGCAAAAATTCCTTCAGTGCTAGCGTCGGGTTCCCCGATTGCAAGTGAGATAATCCCAGGGTGTAATGGGGTTTGGGTTGCGGTTGTTCGTCGACCTGGCTCGCTTTGTCGGCACAACCTCCCAGCAGAAAGAGGAGCAGAGCGAGCAGGTAAATCCGACAGTTCATGGAATATCCTTCAGCACCGACGATGTTTTCTTTAGAGAGAGGCAAAAAATTGCCCCAGCTGCTCTTTCAGCGCCTGACGTTTGGCGTGGGTATCAAGGGGGGCCGTGGTGGACAAGGGCTTGACATCGGCGGTCTTTGCCCCGGGCGCAACCGCGGGAAATGCCGCCAGATCGGCAAAGGCGTCCGCTTTGCTTTGACTTGCAGATCCTGAATTGAAACGACAAATGGGCAGAGATTGCCAATAGGTTTCACGTTCTGGAGCCGTTTTTTGGGACAATTCGACGTCAAACACTACAAAGCCCATGGATTCAGCGAACTCAATTCCGGCTTCAAATTCAAGATCGGCCTGTTCAATGGACAACTGAGCTCTGTCGGTTACGTAAAAGATATTGGTCTGACTCAGGCGTAAATGCAGGCCAATAACAACTTGTCCTTTAGCAGTTTCTTTAAGTTTGAGCAAGAAAGCGCTGGCCAGCTGAGGTGTCAGACCAGGCAGTGCCAATTGCACGTCGTTGCCCGAACGATAAAGAAGGTCTACCCGCTGAACGGGCAGACTGAGCTGGGTCAAATTTCGATGTTGGACAAACATGGCATTCCCTGCACAAAAAACCTAGCTTCAGTCTGGCATGCTGAATTCGGTCATGGCAAGCAGATGATGATAGCGATCCTGAATTTCACTCATTTCCAGACCACGCAAGCGGTCAAGACTGAATTTTTCAACCGTAAAAGAGGCCATGACACTCCCGAAAACTGTGGCACGCCGCAAGCAAGCCTCGTCAAGATTCCGGGTTGCCGCCAGGTAACCGAAGAACCCCCCAGCAAAGGTATCCCCTGCCCCGGTCGGGTCGAAGACGGCTTCAAGAGGATAGGCGGGCGCGGCAAAAATGGCGTGGGGGCTAAACATCAAAACTCCGTATTCACCGCGTTTAACCACCAGAGTTTGTGGGCCGAAACCGCGCACAATATGGGCGGCCTTCACCAGGTTGGGTTCATCCGCCAGTTGCCTGACTTCGGCTTCATTAATAATCAAAATATCGACGTGCCCCAGAGTTTTAATCAGGGCATCACGCTTGGATTCAATCCAGAAATTCATGGTATCACAGGCGACCAACAAGGGTTTTTCCACCTGCTGCAAGACCTCCAGTTGTAATTCGGGATCGATATTGGCTAAAAAAACATACTGCGCCTGACGATGTCGTTCCGAGAGTTGCGGCTTAAAGGTTTCAAAGACATTGAGTTGCGTATCAAGCGTTTGTGCTTCATTGAGATTATAGTTATAGCGCCCGGTCCACCGAAAAGTCTGCCCGGCGCTGGTTTGCAAGCCGCTTAAATCGATCTTGCGTTCCTGCAAAAAACTTACATACTCAGGCGGAAAGTCTTCACCAATCACCGCCACCAACTGGACATCACTGAAAAAACTCGCCGCAGTCGAAAAATAACAGGCTGAGCCACCCAGGGTTTCCCGCGCCTCACCGAAGGGGGTCGTCACGGTATCAAGGGCCACACTGCCAACAACCAGTAAACTCATTGCGCCTCTCCTGCGGGGAAATAACGTCCAATCAGGGGCTCAAGATCAGCACGTGTTTGCTGCGGAATTAATTCAGCGGCAGTCATAATTGCGTATTTCAGGGCGTCGCCACAGGCACAATCATTTCCAGATTCAGCGTCATCCATAGAGCTGACAAGCTGTTTAATGATTTCTCGGGCGGTGCTGACGTTCTGTTGAATAATGGCAATCACCGCCTCAACGGAAACATCTTCGTGGCCCTGGTGCCAGCAATCGTAATCCGTCGCCAAGGCCAGGGTGCCATAGCAAATTTCTGCTTCCCGGGCGAGACGCGCCTCGGGCAGATTTGTCATACCAATGATATCAACCCCCCACTGCCGGTAAATTTTCGATTCGGCGCGAGTTGAGAAATTGGGGCCTTCAATACAAAGATAGGTGCCACCCTGATGAACTCTGACTCCAACCGCCTTGGCCGCCTGCACAAGTTGCTGTGAAAGCATAGGACAAACCGGATCAGCAAATTGCACGTGGCCGACAATCCCCCGGCCAAAAAAAGTGGAAGCGCGCTTGCCCTGGGTGCGATCGAAAAACTGATCGGGAACCACAATATGCCCCGGTACTATCTCTTCCTTCATGCTGCCCACCGCGGAAACCGAGATAATTTGCGCGACACCCAGTTTTTTCATGCCGTAAATATTGGCGCGGTAGTTGACCTCAGATGGCAGAATGCGGTGTCCCCTGCCGTGACGCGGCAAAAAGACCAGTTTAACCTTGCCGAGCCAGCCGGTGACGTAGGTATCCGAAGGCGCCCCGAAAGGGGTTTCTAACTTGACTTCTTCGACCTTCGTCAAGCCTTCAATGGCGTAAAGACCGCTGCCGCCAATGACTCCTATAACCCTGTGCTTCATCGAACTTTCTCCTGGGTTTGTCTTTTCAGAGGGTCTTGATCCAGACGCCCCTTCAGTTGACCACAAGCGGCGGAGATATCCTGCCCCTTGCTGGCACGTCGAATGGCGACAATATCACGATCAAGCAGATAACGCTGGAATTCTTCAACCGCTGCCGCCTGGGGGCGCTTGTAATTGGAGCCCTGATGTTCGTTGAACGGAATCAGATTAACCTTGGCGCGTATTCCGTGCAGCAATTTAAGCAGGCGCCTGGCATCTTGTAAACTGTCGTTCACCCCACCAATCAATATGTATTCAAAGGTGATGCGCTGACGTGGCTCCAGGGGAATTTCCCGACAAGCCTTCATCAATTCGGCGAGGGGGTATTTTTTATTGATGGGCATCAGCTCGTCACGCTGTTCATCACTGGTCGCGTTGAGAGAAACGGCCAAGCCGACCTTGATGCGTCGCGCCAGCTCGTACATTTGCGGCACCAACCCGGAGGTTGACAGAGTTACGCGGCGCGCACCAAAACCGCAACCATCATCCAGATAAAGAATTTCAAGCGCCTTGATAACATTATCGAGATTATGCAGCGGCTCGCCCATACCCATAAGCACAATATTGTGCACCGGTGCGTCTTTCAGCGCGGCACAGACCTGATTAACAATTTCGGCAGTTTGCAGGTTGCGCGTCAAGCCGAAGCAACCGGTGAGACAGAAGCGACACTGCATCGCACACCCCACCTGAGTCGAAATACACAGAGTATCCTTACCGCTCTCCATGGGAATGCGCACAGTTTCAACGCTTTCGCCATCAGTCAAGCGGAACAGATATTTACGCGTACCATCAACCGAGGTTTCAACCGCTTCAGGTTGCCAGTCAGAAATAAAAAATCGTTGGTCTAATTCTTCACGAAAAGTCTTGGACAGATCCGTCATCTCAGCAAAAGACGTAATTCCCCGCGCATAAACCCACTTTATAATCTGGCGCGCACGAAATTTTTCCTTACCCAATCCCGCCAGCAGTGCGGTCAATTCCGGCAGCGTTAAATTTTTTAGATCGATTCGCGTCATGGATCTCGGCGTTAAAATCACAGGAAAGAAAACTTCACAGGGCTCAAACGAATCGTAAAGTTAAATCAAACAGCAAAAAATAACAAGAATTTTAACAGCTTGTCGTCAATCACCGGGCCTGACCCCATAAAAAGATCAACGGGGGTTCGCGCGAAGATTAAACTGCTGTCCGTCTTGCAAAATTGTCAGCTCAGGAATATTCAACCCACGAATTTCTTCGAGAATCTTCTCCGCGTGAAAGGTTTTTAAATGGGTCACGAAAATCTGTGGTGGACGTTGCGGCAGCAAGGCGAGCTCTGCCGCCATCAAGATCGGCGTCAGATGTCCGGTTTTCAGCGCGAGGTCTTCAAGTTGGTTCGGAAACGAAACTTCGATAATCAAGGCATCGGGTTGACCAATCTGTCGCCACAAACTGGGGGTCGGCCCCATGTCGCTGGCGTAGAACAGGGAAACACCCTGATGCTGGATACGAAAGGCCAAAGTCGGCACCGAATGGTTAACGACAAAAGCCGAAATGACATAGTCGCCCAGGTGCAAATCCGGCCCAGGCTCAATGGATCGCCAAGACAAAACTGGCCGTTCGATCGAGGGCAGGCGACTGAAATCAGGCCAGATTGCGTCATTAAAAAGGTGTTCAGAAACCGCCCGCAAAGTCTCTTCGCCGGCAATAACCTGCACGGCTTTCTGCTGGCCGGCAACAATCAGATTATCAAAAAAAGACGGCAACCCACGCACATGATCATGGTGCGCATGGCTGATAAGAATATGGGTAATCTTCTGTTGCGCCTCGGGCGAAAGCACGGCGCTGATGACCCCCGCATCCAGCAATAAAAAATCATCCACCAAAAACGCCGGAGGATGAATATCCGGCGATTCAGACCCACCACAACCAAGAATGTTAAGTTTCATGGAGCCAATAACCTTTCGGGTGGAACACCACAGGGTCAGATTTAGAAATTGTACGCCGCAGAAAGGAACATCTGCAAATTGCGAACTTCGACGGACTGGACTTTGGGGCTATCGGCAACAATTTGGGCATCGCCATTGCCATAGGCATAACCGACACCCAAGGTTGTCGAGGTTGAGCGCGTATAACGTGTCAAGCTCAGAGTTGCCCCGTAAAGATCAATATGTTCCGGCTGGTTTGCGGTTAACCCATCATTTTTCACCTGGTCGGTATTGGCAAAATCACTATAAAGACCGCCACGCACGGCATAACGTTCATTCAGATAATATTCAGCGCCCAAGGCAAAATTAACCACGGTGGCCATCTCATCGGACTGTGGTGTTGCCGCGCTCAGCGTTTGATCCGTGAAACGAATCGTTTGTACGTCACGTCGAAAATCACCGGAACCACTGTAAAAGCTCAAATCGGCAGCTAAAAGCAGCGCGGGCGAAGCAAAGTAGGCAAGCCCCAGCTTGACTTCCAGGGGGAAATCCCGGTCAGCAGAGCTACTAGACAGGCTAAGCAAAGGGTTATTAGGATCAGCGCCGACATTGCGGTTAATGGTATTGGCAACGGCACGATCAGTGGAAAAATTAAAGCGTTTTGACAGGGTTAATCCCAGGGCAATTTTTTCTCGCGGCGACCAGATGGCCCCCAAAGTGGGCCTCACTCCCCATTCGGTCAAAGTCACATAAGAATTGCGCCACTCAAAACCCGTTTGAGCACCATTGGATGAATTGTTAAGGGTTAAAAAAGAATTGCGGATAATCGTTGAATCGCGATAAGTGACATAAACCGTCGACCCCAGAGAAAAGGTTTCGCTCAGTTTATATGCATAAGAGGGACCGAAATAATAGAGATTATCCACATCGTCGATATTCAGACGGTACTCACCGATATAACTTCCCGCCACAGAGGACTGAATATTATTGAAGGTCTGATCCTGCCGCCGCTGGACAGAATCGGGTACGGCATAGGAAAAACCAAAGGTTCCCAGCCGGGTATCATAGGTGGTACCAAAAAAGTTGGGTAGAAGAATTGAAGAATCCTGTTCCCAGTCTACTTTGACCCCATTTTCTTGCGTCATGGCGTCCTGATATTTTTTCGTTGAACGGCTGAAACCGTTGACACTGGCGGAAAGATTACTGCCCTGACCAAAAGCGATTCCGGCTGGATTATAAAAGCTCCCCGCGGCGTTATCAGAAATGGCCGTATAAGCTCCTCCCATGTCTGCGGCCCGGTCACCCACCAGAATATTGACGTAGTGAAAATCATCGGCGAAAGCGGCAAGAGGTGAAAATATCAAGACACCGCAAAGAGCAGCAATAAGTTTCCATTTTTTAATGTGAGCGCACATAGGATTCAAACCTTTCTTGATGAAGAGTCCCTTGTTTCAGGCGAAAAAACTCATTTTGCCGGGCAAATGTTTCAATTTTAGCAATCCGTTGTGACAATGGGGGGTGAGTTCGGCTCAGATCCTTGGTCGACTGAGATTCCAGAGTCGGAATCTTGCGCAGATACCGCTTCAGGGCAGTGGGATCATACCCCGAAAAAACCAGGAGCATGGTACCGATTCTGTCCGATTCGAATTCATCCTGCTGCTTATAGCCGCGCTTAAACAAAATATTGACCGCCTGATCGACCATCTGTTGCAGTGCCAACCGAACCGGGTCGGAAGAGCCGACAATCAGGGAGGTAAGGCTCATCCCGGTAGTATCCTGGCTGCGAATTCGCAATTCATTGACAATATGCCGCGAAGCGACATGAGCAATTTCATGGGCGAGCACTGCGGCAAGTTCGGCCTCGTCAGCCATTAATTTCAGCGCCCCACGGGTCACGAAAACATACCCACCTGGCGCGGCAAAAGCATTCACCGTATCACTGTCAAGAAGAGCAAAATGGAAAGCCAGATCCGGGCGATTGGCACTGGCGGCAAGAGCAACCCCAATGCGATTGAGATAAAGGGTTAAAGCCTCATCGCGCACCAGGGGAATTGTCCCGAGAATGCGCGCAGCGACATCACGACCAAAGCTGATTTCGGCCCTGATATCGTCAAGATTCCTCTTCTGACTCAGCTGAGACGACAGACGAGCACGGAAATCCGACGCATTGACCGCAGAGGCTCCACTCAGCAGAAAAATCAAAATGACCGATCGCCAAAAAAACTTTTTCATCAGTGCGCCTCCTCCTGATTCGTCATAAAAATGAGTGCGTCCTCCGAGCGAATAGAGATCTGCTCCATCCATTCAACGCCGTCATAATCCAGCTGATATTTTTGGCTGACTCTTCTTCGGTCGTCCTGAAGACCGCGTGCCGCAGCAGCCGTGGTAAAACCACTAGCCCGACGACGTGCCCCTTCAGCAAATTGTTGGGTATCGGCCTTGTCCAGCAATGAAACAACCCCCTCAGGAGCCTGCGGGCCAACCAAAAAACCAAAAATCCAGCCGTGCTGATTGGCGTATGAAACCTTGTACCAACCCTTTTCTTTCCCTTCGCTGACAAGCCGTTCGCCTTGTCGGACATCAACAAGCGCTGGTGCGCCAAAACGGGGTGCAGTTAAAATTGAGGCCCGCTGGCTCTGAACGAAAACCTCGTCGGCCAGCGCAGAAATTGCCGGTACTCCTGCCAAGAGCAGGGCCAGAATCACGAGAATTTGGGGGATAAAAAACCGTTTAAACACGAGACTCCTCCTTTATTTGGTTGTCATCTGATAGACCCCATCCCACTCTATTCCGGGGCTTTGTTGCTGATAGATGTGACAGCGGGCCATAAACAGAGGCATCAATGGGTCATTGACCGCTAAATCGCCCAGGCTGGCATAAGCCACGTCGGCCAATTTCCACTCTTGCTGCAAATAGTAATGAAAGGCAGAGTCCGTAATTTCCGCACGCTTCTGCGCCAGGCGTCGCTGATCCGGCTCGTCTGTCGGCATCGCCAGAACTTCAAAGATTTTAATCGGTTGTTTTTTACCTTTAACGCGTACAAAATCGAGGACACGGCAGATAAAATCGTCACCGATTTCCTGGCGCGTGCTGTCTGAAATCAACACCCGACACCCATAGGTTTTCGTCAAACCTTCAAGGCGCGACGCCAGATTCACATTGTCGCCGATTATGGTGAAATCGAGTTTTTTTTCTGAACCGATATTCCCCAAAATGACAGAACCACTGTGCAGTCCAATACCGATTTCCAATGGACTCACCCCACGCTCAACGAGGCTCTGGTTGTAGACTTCCAACCATTTTGTCATTTCAACTGCCGCAGTTACGGCCTGGCGTGCGGGCTGTTTTATATGCAGGGGTGCGCCCCAGAAGGCCATAATAGCATCGCCGATAAATTTATCCAGGGTTCCTTTACGTAAAAAAATAATATCGACCATGCCACGAAAATAACCATTGAGAATTTCGACGACATCTTCGGCAGCCATATTTTCCGACAAACGGGTAAAACCCCGAATGTCGGAAAAGAGGATACACAGATGTTCACGACGCCCTATTTCGGCCTGCAACAATCCACGGGCGGCATTGGCGGTGAGGGATTCAAGAATCTGGGGTGAAACATATTGACCAAACATGGCCCGAATGCGTTTTTTATCGCGCCCCTCGGTGGCACTGAGCCGCGCTAAAGAACCCAGCCAAGCGAGGGACATTCCGGTCGCAGGCAAAACCATGTCAAGAACCACACCATGCACAAAAACTTGATAGTTTGCCGTCACAAGGAGAACAAACAAAAAAACGGGCGCAATAACCCGCCAGCTGTTTTTGCGCCCGACTAAAATCGTCAAGGGCAATAACACCGAAAGAATGACCAAAACAAGTAATTCGAAGGCCGACGAAGCTTGACGCAAAAAATCTCTCTCAAGCACATTGCCGACAATTGCGGCATGCAAAAAGACCCCCGGTTGCAGAGAGCCAAATGAGGTGATTTTCAGATCCTCGACCCCAACCGCACTGGCACCGACAAAAACAATTTTATCCTTAAATTCCGCCGGATCGAGAGGCAGGTTTTCTATCTGCCCCTGGCGAAGCATCTTCATCGTCAGGAGCAACCCGCTCATGGAATAGGTCTCGAATTCAAGATACGGATTGATCAAATACTGACCGTCGGGATCCAGGGGAATTTGCAGATTTTCAGCATTTGTTGGTGACTTCAACAGCAAAGAATGAGCGCTTTGCGCCACAGGAACCCAGCGATCTTGAAGCGTTGACAGGGCTAAACTGGGATAATAATTGCCGTTATAGCTCCTTATCAGCTGCGCACGGCGATAAACGCCATCCCGATCCGGCGCGAAATCGACCAAGCCGATGGCCGCCGATTTTTCGACCAGTTCGCTAAAGGGAAGATAGGCCTTGTTGCTTGCCGGTATCCCCCTGGGAGAAGTCTCCAGGTTTAAAGTAAATTTTTGCTTGAAAATTTCTGGCAGCGGACGGTTCAGTAAAGTCGCATTGAAAGAGTCCGTCTGATCCTGAACCAGCTGAACGGCGGAAATGAGATTACCGGCGGCAGCAGCCGCAGCAACTAAACGTTTATCATTTTCACCAAGCCCGCGAGAGCCCCCAGCCTGATTCTTCTCGTTTTCGGTAAACAGAATATCATGAACAATCCAACGCGCACCCGCGGAGGCGAGAAAATCGATGGTATCCGCATGGATTGAACGCGGCCAGGGCCATCTTCCCACCAGGGGATTCATCATGTGCAGAGAGGCTTCGTCAATGAGGATTATTGCGATCTCAGCGGGGGGTGGTTTAGCGCTACGCGCCAGTCTTGCGCGCACATCAAAGGTCTTCCATTCAAGCTCTTCCAACCAGCCCACGGCCTGGAGAGTCAGCGCACAAAGAACAGCACAGATCCCAATAAGCAGCGCTGCATAGATTTTTTGAATCAAAAGATTATGGCCCGGCTTCATGGGCATCCCCTGGTGACTGAGCAAAGGCGCACATGCGAATTGCGCTCACTTCTCAGTCGCATTGCAGGCGCTTTTGCAGTTCAAAAAACAGGTCTCCGCAGGAGTCTGGAGCCTGGCACAGGGGTTTTAAACGGACAAAAACCTCACAGGCACCCGACACGTCATGATTGTAAATACGCAAGTTCAGAGCGCGTTGCAAAAAAGCGGCGGCGGCGACGCGATTTTGCCCCTGCAAAGAAATGTCAGCCAAGCCTTCAAGGTCGGCGGCCATGCGTGACCCCAATTCCTGTTGTTTGTCGAGCTCTAAGGCTTGTTTAAAAGCGATTTCTGCCTGCTGCAGATTTTTTTGCTGCAAAAATATCTGCCCCTGCAAGCGCAGACTGTTGGCCTGTTCCATTGCAGTTATGGGCGGGTTGGCCGTCAATGCGGCGCTGACACAATTTTGTGCTTTCGTCAGGTCACCGGTTTCTAAGGCAATACGGCCAAGAAGATTCCAATTACGAGAACGCTGATCTGGAGCAGTCCAAGCGAGGGCCCTTTCCGCCCAGTTTGCGGCCTGGGACACTTCCCCCTGCTGGAGCAGGATCAAAGCCTTTTCAAAAGCCAGTTCTTCTGCAGGTGCAGATCCGGTGAGACGAAGGGCCAGATCAATATGTCTGGTGGCAGCCTCAATCAAGCCAAGGCGACGCTCCAAACGCGACAAATTCAGCAGCGGCAGCAGGCGTCCCTCATTATCTTCGATAGAAGCATAAAGCTGATTCGACAGGTCAAATTGTTGCCGGGCATAGGCAAAATTGGAATCCAGGGTGGCGCGCACGCCATTGAAATTATGTTGCAGGGCTTGTTCGCTGATCGAAGGCTTTGCCGGTGGCTGAGGGGCACAGCCCGTCAGCAAAATAACCAGGGCAAACAAGGCCGGCAGCACTCCGCAGATCCATGACGGTTGTAAAACTTTATTCATAACTGTCAGCCTCAAGTGTCGGCGCCGGGCGAGCGGGGAAATTATTGCGGATGAGCCACATATCCTGCACCGCGTTGAGCAGAGCTTCCGTATCACCAACCACCCGGTCAGCACGCAGTAAGAGGGGGGCAATATGTGGAGCGGTTTCGGCTGAAACGGCGGCCAGATCAACCGACAGTTTTTCCAGATGTGCCAGACTGTTTTCAAGGTGGGCTAATAAGGTAGGAATCCTTTGATCCAGGGTTCCCACAGTGTTATCGACCTGCGCCAGTGTCCCCTGCAAGGTTTCAATGGTCGAGCGAGAATCAGCCAGCACTCCGTCAAGGGCGGTGAAAGTCTGATCCAGCCGCGTCAAGGTTCCCCGGATGTCGTCTTCCAGATTGGCGGTGGTGGAGATTAACTGCCGACTGAGGTTTGCAAAATTATGCAGTGAATTTTTAACATCACCCTCGGGATCGTTAACGTAAGCAACAATTTCTGCCACCTGGGTCAATACCGGCTTGAGTTCTTCGGCAATTTCTGCCGCGTGCTCTTCAAGAGTCTTGATACGCTCATAACGGATTTTGTCGCCATCCTCCAGCGCCGGCAAGCGACTCGAACCGGCATTGATTTCGATAATATCATCACCCACCAAGCTCTCTTTGGTCCGGCGAACGATTGAATCCTGCCGCACCCATTGCTGATAGCGTTGAATGATTTGGATTTCAACGTCAACCTTGGCATCTTGATTCAGTGACGTTTTCACCAGGCGTCCGATACGAAAGCCTGAGAGCTTGACCGGCATGCCTTCAACAAAACCGCTGCCATTTTCGACCGTGAAGGAGAGCTGAATTTTTTGACTGAACAGATCACTCTGCACGCCGATAAGATAAATACCAACCACGCAGGCCAGCAATGCGGCGAACAAAAAGAGCCCGATTTTCACCTCCAGTTGGTTGAAACGATGATCGCGCGTGTCACGCATAAGACTTATCCCTCAGATTGCAGGCAGAAAACTTGTGTTTCAGCAGGCAGGCGGGCAACAAATTTCTGATCCGGTGTCAAGAAAATCGTCGTACGCCGCTGCTTGTACCGATGAATTTCGAGGACTTTATCCAGCAAGGTGTCAGCGTCTCTGGAACTGAGACCATCAAACAGGGTTGCATAAATCAGCAAATCAGGATCAAGCATCAGGGCACGCACCAGGCAAACCTGCGTCTGTTGAGCGCGTGAAAGCTTGCCCAGCGCCCCATACGGAGAGTCCTCGTAGCCGACACGCTCAAGGAGACGCAGGGCGCGTTGACGAATCTCGGCCCGGTCATCCATGGCGTGATAATCAGCCGCCAGAACCAGATTTTCCATCACGTTCAAATTTGCAATCAGCCCCAGCCGCGCTGCAACAATTCCGATACGTTGGATCACCGGAATCTGATCTTTTTCTGACAACTGGCTGAGGTGCTGATCAAAAACACTAAGAGTTCCATTCAAAGGAAGGCTAAGCCCCAGAAGGATGTTAACGAATTCGCCGCAGAGCTCTTCACGGTTTAGCACAAAAACAGCCAGCTGACCGGCAAGAACCTTGGCGTCCAGGCCCGGCCCTTCCGTTTCCAGAAGCAGTTTATTCAGGCTCAGCACAGCGGATTCCGTCTCCGGTGGTGGTGGCGTCAACGCCATTCATCAACCTCGGCTCAATATCTGAAAGAGGAGAGCAAAACAACCGTCAGCGACAAACACCAAAAATAAACCGTAGATCACCGCCTGAGTCGCCGCCCTGGGAACAGCCGTTGAACTGCGCTCGACAATCAGGCCGCGCTGGCAGGCAACCGCAGCGATAATGAGACCGAAAAGCAGGCTTTTGCAGGCTCCGCCGACGATCTGACCAACGGTTAAGGTTCCATAAAGTCCTTGAAAAAAAAGGTCAGAGGGCAGTTTCCACCCCAAAAACGCCGCGAAAAAGCCCCCGAGGAGCGCACTGGCATCAAAATAAATTGTCAGAGCAAAAACGGAAAGGGCGCCGCCCAGCAAACGGGGTAAAACCAGATAAGCACAGGGAGAAATCCCGAGGGCACGCAAGCTGTCGATCTGACCGGTGACCTGCATATTGGCGAGTTCGGCAGCAATGGCGGCGCCGCTGCGCGCAATCACCACCAATGCTGTGAGGAGGGGGCCCAGTTCGCGGATAACAATCCAGCACAGAACCTTGGCGACCAGGGTCACATTGCTATTACCGAGCAGCAGAATACTTTGGGTCACAATCACAACGCCGATAGTCAGGGCCATGACCATGACCACGCCGGTAGATTCCAGCCCGGTAAAGTAGATCTGCCGTAAAAGAACCTGTCGAACCGGGGTACGACCGAGGGCGAAAAGCTGAAAGATGGCCTGAAGAATCAGGCTGAAGGTCAATAACAGAAAGCGTATTTTATCAAGGATCCAGTGACCAAGCTGACCGAAAAACATCTGGTACACAGTAAACTCCACCCCAAACCCCAAAAAACTTAGAGAAACTTGACCAATACCTGTCCAATGGCACTCAACGCCTGTAATTCCGACGGGGTAAAATCGCGGCCCGCCGCTGACAGATTTTCTCCCTTGCGGGAAACCTGGATAACGCCTTTCAGTTGTTTGTCCGCGAACAAGGGGACACTCATAATTTTTTGAATCGGATGCAATGCCGAAGCAGGATCATCATCGAGTTTGACACACTCGAAGACCGAGGCATGACTGGTGCGCGCAAAATAGTTATTAATCAGGGCTTTTTTTTCACGCCCGGTGCGCGCCAGCAAAGAATCGCTCGTCGAAAGAGGCACAAACCCGCTGGTCCGCAGTTTGGTCGGCCAGCAAAAATAAAACAGTTCCTGTTGGGGGTCGAAACTGAAGATAGCGACTTCGTGAGCCTGAACCTTGAACGCCTTGTGCAAAAATTGTGCGGCACATTCGATGCGGGCCTCAGCGTCTTCCAGTGAGCTGAGCTGTTGTTCAAAATTGCGGCAGTAATCTTCAATTTTCATACACAGAGCTCTCTTCAACCCTTGACGAATATCATACCCCGGCAAGGGTGGTACGAATCAGGTAGAAAGTATAACCGATATAAACAGAAAGCAAAATTCCGCCTTCACCGCGATTTATCCGCCCCTGGCGACGGAACCCGTAGCCAAAAATAAACAGCGAAAGGGTCAAGAGGGCCATAACCGACAGATCGCGGGTAAAAACTTGCGGATCAATCGACATGGGGGCAATGACCCCTGCAATACCAACGACAGCCAGGGTGTTAAAGACATTGGATCCCAGAATATTTCCTAACGCGATATCATGTTCCCCCTTCCGCGTGGCCGCCAGGGACGATGCCAGCTCCGGCAACGACGTCCCAATAGCCACCACGGTCAGGCCAATAACCAGATCACTGACACCCAGGCTTTGCGCAATCGCAACCGCTCCCCACACCAACATCCGTGAACTCAAAATCAACAAGGCCAAGCCGAGCAAAAGGCGGGCAAATGCCCGCTGAATCGACATTTTATTCGCCCCCAGATCAAGGTCAATCTCGGCACCGAAACTGTCGGTTTTTTGTCGTATCCCCTGAAAAATAACCCAGCCCATTAACCCGGCAAACACCAGCAGCAAAAACAAAGCCTCAGGCCGGCTCAGAGAAGAATCACTGAGTTGCCAGCCCGCCAGACAGGTGAGGAGCATCAGAACCGGTAATTCCTTGCGCAGAATCTTCGAATGAACTTGAATCGGCGCAATGAGCGCGGTCAAACCAAGGATTAAGGCGATATTGGCAATATTGGAACCATAAGCATTGCCCAAGGCAAGCCCAGGATTGCCCTGGAAGGCCGAAATTGCTGAAACCACCATTTCGGGAGCCGAGGTTCCAAAGCCAACAATCACCATCCCGATCAGAAGAGGGGGCATCCCGAAATGACGCGCCACCAACGCTGCCCCTTCGACAAAACGATCAGCACTCCAGATGAGTAAAATCAGGCCACCGACCACCGCCAACCACGCAAGGATCATAAATACTCTCCGAGGCAGGCCGCCCTAAAAGACAGAGAGCCTCTCATAGCCAACCTTTTCGTTTAAAATAAGCATAGGGGGCGATACCGGAAAGAATCATCAGCATAATGGCCCAGGGGTAGCCAAGTTTCCACTGAAGTTCCGGCATGAAGGCAAAGTTCATTCCGTACATGCTGGCCACCAGCGTCGGGGGCAGAAAAACCACCGCGGCAATCGAGAAAATTTTGATAATTTGATTCTGCTCGATATTAATAAAACCCTGAGTCGAATCCATAAGAAAATTGATTTTCTCAAACAGAAATGTTGTATGTGACATAAGCGTTTCAACGTCGCGCATGATTTCGCGCAGGGTTTCGGCGTGTTCCTGACGGTTGCGCAAATGCCGTAGCAGAAAAGAGATGTCACGCTGAGTATCCATAAGACAAAGACGAATTTTACCATTACTGTCTTCAAGTTTTGCCAGCTTGCTGATGGCATCTTCGAGGTCGGCATCCTCGTCTTCAAGCACCAGATAACTGGCCGTTTCAAGCTGACGATGAATATCTTCAAGCGTATCCGCGTGGTTTTCAACCTTCTGCTCAAGCAGAGTGACCAACAACTCTTCCGGTGAATGACTTTCGACCTGACCACGACGTGCGCGCATGCGCAATAGCCGGAAGTCGGGCAAATCTTCATCGCGGATGGTGATTAAACGGTTAGTTTGCAAAATACAGGCAACCGATTCGGTCTTGTGACGGCCATCTTCGGTGGCCAAAAACATGGCGTGAACGTGAATGCCGGCCTGATCAACAAAGCACCGCGCCGAAATTTCTATCTCCTCAAAATCATCGGCTTCTGGCAGGTTGGTTTGCAACAGAGTTTGAAGGAGATCCTTTTCGCGCTCATCAGGGTCGTGGGCATCAATCCAGTGCGCACTCCGAATACGCGCATCCAGATCCTCGGCTTCAAAGAGAAGTTCGTGGATCAAGCCCTTATCAATATTAAAAAGTCTCAGCATTTCATGACTCTCCAATGGTGGAGTGGTTTGCAACGGACGTAGAGCAACAGGCAACCTTAATCACGATCTTATGCACCCTGGCCGGTGAAATTAGCGGTGCATGCGCGTCTGCGGGAAAAAACAGGCTGAACTGCCCCGGCCTGAGCTTGAACCAGATATCCGGTGGATCAGCAAAAAATTGGCAGTCGCGGTTCACATCAGCTTGCTGCCGAGGCTGAAGGCAGGCTGAACGAGGCTTCCAGCCTTGCAATTCTTCACCCTGTAAAACAACCTGAATATCCATGTATCGGTCATGCACTTCAAGGTCAGACTCCTCCAGTTTTTTCCCCTGAACCCGCATAATAAGGGCATAGACCTTAGCACCATCAATTTCATATTTGCCATCCGGTAATGCCAGCAAACCGGGCTGGCCAAGAAACTCGGCGGCCCGCTCAAAACCGGCAGAAAGGGCGCTATAGGTGGTCAGACGACTGACTTCATCAATGATCATCAGAAATTCCTTTTAAAATTTTCGTGACTATAACGTTTTTCGCCAGATTTCTAAAGTCTATTACCAAAGACGGCAAAATCCAGACACAAAATCATGGACGAAACCAGCAATTCCCTCATTTGCAACAAATAATCTGTCTTTAGCAAGTCCAAAAGCACATCAAGCCTTGAATGTCAGAAGTTTTTTTAGTTTAATGCGCTTAATCTTTCATCATGGCGTACCAACAGGGAGACCCTATCATGTCTTTTGCCGGAAATCTCGAAGACCTGGCTATTGTCGATGTGATTCAGCTTTTGCATTCAACCCGCAAATCGGGAACCCTGGGTGTCAGTTGTCACAAGGGTCGCAGCCAGATTGTCTTCAACAATGGCTACATTGTCAGTGCCACTCATTATGACGAATCGATTCGTATTGGCAAAATTCTGGTCGAAA
>Ga0210030_1000936_pt1 | contig 21390 bp, 22 predicted proteins | sample CryGeymeta201523_FD_183986 | JGI IMG/M metagenome (GOLD analysis project Ga0210030, IMG submission 183986) | Groundwater microbial communities from Crystal Geyser aquifers in Utah, USA - Crystal Geyser metaG 2015-23 (SPAdes) (version 2) | ecosystem: Environmental > Aquatic > Deep subsurface >...
GAGATATTTGTCCCATGGCTGGATCATAAACCTCTGAGGATTATCTGGACGCCATAAGAAAAATGACGCTTAAAACCCCTGTGAAAATCGGTGTTTAATTTAGTTTCAAATAATATTTCTTGCATGTTTGTTACTCCCCAGTATCAAAAAAGTAACATATTATAACCTTTTGTCTTTAATAATTGTTGGCCCGCAATTGCAACTAACGTTCTTGGTGCAAAAGAAGCCCGAAAGGTTTGTGTGTCAGTCTTTTGCAACGTGTTATCTGTCCGTTGCGGGCAGGGAATTATCGTTTATAAACATCTCCTCTGCCCCCGATTGATTTTATTTCAACAGTCTTGTTTTTGATATTAATCTCATAGACAATCCTGAACCCGCCCATTTCATAGCGCTATTTGCCTTCAAGTTTGCCATGTAATCTTTTAATGTGTGAACCAGAAAGCGGTTCTTTGCTGAGATTATCAATGCACTTATTTAATCTTCGTTTGGTATTTTTATCTTGCCCTTTGTAATATTTTTCAGCCTCATGAGAGATAAGGACTTCATACATCTCCTCTAACCTCTGCCCACCTTTTAACCCTTCCAGTCTTAAAGTCCTCATCGCCTCTCATAATGCTATTCAGAAAATCTTTATCTCTGAGAATTTCCTTTGTTGCTTCAAGCTCCTCTTTTGCCTTGAGGTAGGCGATAAAGTCAGCGACTTCTTTTTTGCGGTTTTTTGAAAGCTTTTCAAAATCAGTAAAAATCCCCTCCTCTTTAATAATGGCTGCTTTGCTCATATTTTCCTCCTCTCTGTGTTTAACAAATTATAACATATAGCGAAAGTACCCTTTTAGGCTTTAACCTCAAGGACTCTGTTATCTGTCCGTTGCGGGCAAATTTTCATTTTAGTCTAATTAGAGTGTTCATCCCGAAAATTACAGGTGTTGGCTCATCGGGACTAATTAAAATGGATGGTAAAGCACGCATAGGTGCAATGGGTCCTTCCGGCTTACCCAAGTCAAACTTTGCTTTGCCACCCTCTATCTTTATCCATACTGCAATTGCCTTAAAGGCAAAACGGAGAAATTTATCCCCTTTAAAAGAAATAACTTTTTTCTCAGCTTTAGATACTTCAATATGTGGAGTAGCGCTAAGAAGTTGCTTTAATGCCGAAATATCCATATCAATTTTTACACCTTTTTCATCATAGGCAACAACACCGAATGCTTTAGATTTCAGCGTGTCTGTAATAATATAAGCCTCTCCTTCTTCATTGATATGCTCCATAAAGGGGCTGCTGATATCGGGACTGACACTCAATAAGTACTTTCCAATCTTCGCTGGATAGACAAAATCTGTCAGCACATTTTGATAGACAAATTGGATGGACTCTGCATTTTTAAAGCTTGCTTCTAATCCTAATCCCGCTGCTCCCACCAAAGATAGGAATTTTTCTAAAAACTTTAGTCCTACTCCCACTTCAAATTTGTCGGTTTCCAAAACCGAAATTTCTGCTACTGATTGGTCTAGGACAATTTCTGGGGGCTTGGGCTGATCTTCTATAACGAAATCAAAGATTTCTCCTAAAGTTTCAAGATAGCCATTAGATTTAGAAAGAATTAGAAGCGGATTGATATTTTCTTTGGGCAATCTTACCATATTCCATCCTAACTCGTTTAAATGACTCACTGACTTATCTTTGCACATTTTTCTTCTCCCTTCATCCTATAAAAAACAGCTTTAGCTTTCCATTTCACCAGTCCAATGTTCTGTATCTTCTTCAATTTCGCCTGTTCCACCGCAAGTAGAACAAAATTTATAAAACTTACCTGTACCACCACAACTTTGACAAACATTTCCTGTATTACTTTTCCCAGTACCATTACACATAGCACATTTTCCCAATACTTGACCTGAACCCTTACAGGTCGGACATTTCTTTTTCATTTTTTATCCCCTTTCTCTGCCCGCAATGAGCAGATAACGGTTTGCGGATAAAAGAAGTTGCCGAAGGCAATTTGGGCAAAATGAAATTTTGCCTTTTATCCGCTGTTAGCCGAAGCGTTCGACGTCTCATCATTTCAAGATTTCTATTTGGCTCGGATCATTTAAAATGATCTCAGGTTTTCCATTATATTCTTTGATGGAACCGGACACATGAACTTTCTTTCCATAATAGTAATTTTCTGGATTCGCTGGGAATCGGGAAAAGGCCGATGCAAAAATGACCGCCGTGAAATATCGCTTGTAATCAGGATGGAAATTGAGAAAACATGCTTTCCCTGAGTTATGGGTGGCGACAATCGTACCTTCTACCGTTGCATACTCCCCGTAGTACTTCGCAGCATCCTGCCAGGAAATTACCTGGACTGTGGCTGCCGGTTGTCGAGATTCGGGAAAGGACGTGTCTACTTGCCCGCTCGTCGGCACCTGTGAAGGCAAATTGGCGCGTCGCTGGTCAACGAACCAGACTTTAGCCAAGTACATCACCAAAACCACCGCTGCCACCATGACCCCGAGCCTAACAAGAAACTTTTTAAGATCAGGACTGTGATTCGTCATTATAATTTTCCCTCCGAATATTACTTACCTCTTTTCCTTCGTTAAAGAATCAATGTTCTCCTTCTGTTCAAAAGGATATTGTTGGACAAGTTCCTCCAGAATTTCATCTAATCTTTTGCGTCCTTCCATACTAAGCGATTCATATCTCTTTACAAGGTTAGCAATCCTGCCATCCCGGAGTGATAGGTGCCATAAACCGTATTGACGTGCACGCGCTTCGCGTTCCGAGGCGATAAATTCAGCTTGTCGGCGAAAGGGAAACCGGGTATAAGCATACGCGTAACCTTGGCGGATTATCTCGGCGTTCGCGAGTCTGTCTCCCACAAAAACATAGGCAAGAAGTCTTCCATATTGGTCTCGAATATTATTGGGTTCGTATTCCAAAGTACACTCGAATCCCTCCGCAAACCGTCTCAGAAACTCCGTTGCCTCTTCCCCAAACCTCTGCACAGGGAGCTCTGGGTGATGGGTCTCTGGAGCATCCACCCCGATTAGGCGGACCGTCTCGCCATTATCAAGAACTATCGTGTCGCCATCGAGAACACGAGTCACGCGACACGGACCTCTTGGAGGCAAAGACTGAACTACTATAGATGACGATTTTACCTCAGCCTTTACGGAAATGGATGGAGCACTTTTCGAAGCTATATCAGGTTGTATTTCCCTATCTACCTGTCTATGGAGTATAAACATTCCCAAAATAACAGTTGTCGTAATTATCACGACTAATATTAAGAACCGATCACGTAAAAATCGCATCACCACACTCCAAAAAGGCTTCGTCCAACGTTTCGGCTAACATTTAAGCTTCTTTCTGAAGTCATATGATAAGAAGACGTGAAAGTATTACGGAGAGGCGAGATTTCTGAAAGAAGCAAGTTGAACGAAGCCGCTGCGTACAGCCTATGGAGTTTCAATCCCATCCCTCCTGTCTTTATCCGTAAAAAGGGCTACGGGTTCATCGATCCAAAGCGGCTGATTGACTGGAATTGCCCCGACACGGGAAATCTCAGCAATTGCCTTGCCCTTGCTTTGCATAAAATATACAGGAAGAAAGGGCTTTTAGGCAATAGGAAAGTGTGCCGGAAACCGGGGCGGCTTTCGGAAGGGTGTTTACAAAGGGATCTTTTTGAGTTCATTACCATAACCTTAAGGGGAGCGGCTGCATCCGGCGGGTTCCAAGACCTCGGTCGTATGCATCCTGCCTTTCTGACAGACGGGGCATTTCATAACATCTACGCCGGAGATGCGAAACAGCAATTCCTGCCACGTTTCGGACTGAGCATTGTTGTCCTTTTCTGCTTTGCATACGTGGAGGAGTTTACGGCACAAGGTTATGTTGTTTTTACAGTTTCTGCTGCCCAACAGGCCGTAATGCCTGATCTTTACGAACCTGTCGGGCAATATGTGAAGCAGAAACCTTCTGATGAACTCAGAGGCGTCAATTGTCATTATCTTTTTCTTATTGCCATCGGAGTAATCGCGCCACCAGAATGAAACCCTGCCGTCTTCAACGTTTATAATCCGGTGATTACTGATAGCAATCCTGTGAGTATATCTGCCGAGATACCGGATGACCTCCTCAGGGCCGCCGAAGGGGGGCTTGCTGTAGACGACCCATTTTTTACGGTAAAACTGTTTGCGGAATCTTTCGAATACCTTCGGCTCTTGCAGGTAAGCGATATCGCCCGGAAATGCCAATTTCCCTGATTCACAACTCCGTTTAAGATAAGCAAGGGACTTTTTCTTAAACAGATCGCGCAGGACATTGACATGAATAAAGAACTTCTTTCTGCAGGAAACCCATTTGTGCCTGATAGGGGACAGTCCGCCGCCGGGGACTATGCAGTGGATATGTGGATGATCCATAAGATTCTGTCCCCATGTGTGAAGGACGCCTATGAACCCAATATGTGCGCCGAGATGTTTAGGGTCTCTTCCGAGTGTGATAAGCGTCTCCGAATGGCCGCCGAGTTCCGCCGTCCGGCAGACCTCGATCGCACGCATAGCCCGCAGTTGGTTGCGGGGCATGGGATGGGTCTTTCTATTGTATGTGATGAAGGTCTGTTCCGGTCTCAAGCAGGTGAGTAGCGAAGCTATGTCTGAGGGTATGCATCGTGGCCGATTTTGTGATGCCTGTACGTTTCTTTGCAATCTCGAATATCTTTTCTACTGTACGTTCTGCTAAGGGGCTGCCGGGACGTTGACCCTCGAACAACCAATCCTTGGGACGATACTTCCTGTAGTATTGTCTCAACGTCTCAAGGGCGACAGAGGAGAGTATGCTGTAGCGGTCTTTCCCGCCTTTGCCGGTGACCCTTACCATCATGCGTTTGCTGTCGATGTCGGTGACCTTCAGATGGGATGTCTCCGCCAGCCTCAGTCCCGATGAATAGGTTATCATTAATATGGCCTTGTGCTTGAGGTTCTTTGTGACCGAAAATAACGCCTCTACCTCCGAGTGGTCCAGGACAACCGGAAGTCGCCTTCTGGTCTTCAGGTAGGGGATTTTAAAACCCACCCAGTTACGTTTCAGGGTGGTTTCATAGAGGAATTTTAAAGAGCCGTAAGTTTGTTTGTACGTTGAATCGGACGCCTTCTTTTCCTTCAGGAGATAAAGCAGATATTTCCTTACCTCGATTTCTCCCAACTCTTCAGGCGACTTGTCGAAGTATCGGGCAAAATTCCTGACCTGATCGAGATACGCCTTTTGCGTCTTTGGACTGAGCCCCCTTAATTGCAAATCCCCCTGAGCTATCTTTTGTTAACTGTTACTACCCCTCTACGAGCCATCGGCATAAATAATACCTCTATTGAAAAGGTGTGTTTTGCATGGATTGATTATTGATTAAAAAACTTTGTGTTGTCAAGGATTTTCTCATGGTTTTATAGGGATTTCTGAGATTGCTTCTCCCGATCCCGAAAGCATTCGGAACGGGATCGCAATGGGGAATTACACACCCCTACACCCCTCTCAAGAGGGGACTCATTAGCAAATTTCGGATTAAGACATACCTTGCTATTGCAATAGTTATCAGGATATAGTCAATAACAAATGATTAAACCTTCGAAAAAGGATTTTTTGCAGCTCGTAAAGGATGGGACAATTCCACCACTTTATGAGGAGATACCATACTCATCTCCCTGTTCAATTTATAAATCCTTAGCCTCAAAAAACAGCTTTCTTCTTGAAAGCGTTAAGGGCCATGAAAAGATCGCTCGATATTCGTTTATAGGATTCGAGCCATGCCTTGTATTCAAGGTAAAAAATGGAATTATAGAAATAGAAACCTCAGATATAAACCGTACGGATAAAAGCCTCATAAAAGATTATAAAAATTATCACCCTCCCTCAATCCCTCCCATCGAGGGAGGGAAGGTTTCCTCTTCATATGCTGCAAAAGTTAAAGGAGGATTTGAAAGTGCATTTTTGAGACAAAAGAATATATCTTCGAGTAAGCCATTAAATGTGCTGAAGAACCTTCTTAGCTCATACAAACAAAAACCTTTTGAATATCTCCCTCCTTTTCAGGGAGGCGCTGCAGGGATACTAAGTTATGATTTTGTCCAATATCTTGAACAGCTACCAAAAAATGCTGTTGATGACATCAACCTGCCTGATGCACACTTCTTGATGATTGACAGATTAATTGCTATTGACCATATATATAAAAAGTGTTGGATTATAGTCTGCCCGGGTGTAAAAGATTCGGTGGTAGGTGATGGGGTAAGAACGGTAATAGATTGGGCGGAGAAGTACGATGAGGCAGAATATGAGATCAAAAAAATAATGTCATTAGTCAATAGTCAGCAGTCAAATCCCCCCTTACCCCCCTTTACTAAAGGGGGGCAGAGGGGGATTAATGACCAATGTCCAATGTCCAATGACCGAATAGAAGTCATTTATGAAATAAAAAAGAACGAATATATGGATATTGTCAAGAAAGCCAAAAAATATATAGCTGCAGGAGACATCTTTCAGGCAAACCTCTCACAGAGGGTTTCAGCACATATCAGAGATAAAAACCCTTGGAGCCTTTACAGAATACTGAGTTCTATAAATCCATCTCCTTTTGCAGCATTTATTGATTTTGGAGATTACCAGATAGTAAGTTCTTCACCTGAAAGACTTCTGAGGGTTAATGATAGAACAATCGAGACAAGGCCGATAGCAGGCACAAGACCGCGAGGGAAAGACAGTAATGAAGACGAACTGATGCGCGCAGAACTGCTTTTAAATGAGAAGGAGAGGGCGGAACATATAATGTTAATAGACCTTGAGAGAAATGACCTCGGAAGGGTTTCAGATTATGGTACTGTCAGGGTTGATGAACTCATGATTACCGAAGATTATTCACATGTGATACATATAGTTTCAAATGTAAGAGGAGATCTTGCATATGGGAAAGACTGTTTCGATGCAATAAAGGCTGCATTCCCTGGAGGTACTATAACAGGTGTTCCAAAGGTAAGGTGCATGGAGATTATTGATGAACTTGAACCAGTAAGCCGCGGGCCGTATACCGGGTCAATTGGGTATATTAGTTTTTCATGGAATATGGATTTAAATATAATAATCAGGACATTTGTTATAAAAGGCGAAATGGCCTATGTTCAGGTAGGTGCTGGTATAGTTGCTGATTCAGAACCGGAAAGGGAATATTACGAAACGCTCAAGAAGGCAGAGGCATTGATAAAGACTTTGGAGAGGGTTTAAGTGATTCAGGCATTCATACCACAGCATTTCTTAAATTTTTTCCCACTTCCACAGGGACATGGTTCATTCCTGCCAACCTTTTTGCTGCGTCTTACTGTTTGAACTGCAGAAGAACCTTCACCCCTGTTGTAGTTTAACCTTGCCTGTCCTGCTGGTTCTTTTTTTATAGTTTCTTTTTTCTGAACCTGGATTTTAAAGAGCCTGCTAATGACCTCGGTGGATATTCTTGATGTCATATCTGCAAACATATCAAATGCCTCTTTTTTATATTCCACCAAAGGATCCCTCTGACCATAGCCCCTGAGACCGATGCCTTCCTTCAGGTGGTCCATAGCAAGTAAATGGTCTTTCCACTGCGTATCAATGATCTGAAGCATAATGACCTTCTCAAGGTATCTCATTATATCACTGCCAATTTCTGATTCTTTCTTTTCATATGCATTTTTTACTTCTGAAATCAATACCTCCCTTAATGAATCCAGACCCATAGGTGCAACGTCAGGCATGATAGAAAATATACCGTAGACTGAATCCTTGAGCCCCTTTAGATTCCATTCTTCTCCATGTTTTTCTTCAGGACAGAAAATAAAGAGTAGTTCATCCACAACCCCCTCTATCATACCGAAGATGCGGTCATTGAGATTTTCACCCTGGAGGATCTCTTTTCTGAAAGAATATATTTCTGTCCTCTGCTTGTTCATGACATCATCATATTCAAGGAGGTGTTTCCTTATATCAAAGTTATGTGCCTCGACACGTTTCTGTGCGTTCTCTATAGCCTTTGTTACCATTTTATTTTCTATGGGCATATCTTCATCCATGCCGAGTTTGCCCATAAGTCCTGATATCCTATCAGAGCCAAAGATCCTCATGAGGTCGTCTTCAAGTGACAGATAAAATCTCGAAGAGCCAGGGTCACCCTGTCTTCCACAACGACCCCTTAACTGATTATCTATCCTCCTTGCTTCGTGTCTCTCTGTACAAAGTATGTGAAAGCCTCCGACAGATAACACCTTCTCCCTGTCATTCTTGCAGATATCTTCAGCCTTTGAAAATGCTTGTTTCCAGTCATCTTCCAGATAATCCTTTTTGTCCTTCAGAAAATCTCTGGCAAGGCCTTCAGGATTACCTCCGAGTACAATATCAGTTCCTCTACCAGCCATATTAGTTGCTATTGTAACTGTGCCACTTCTTCCAGCCTGGGTAATAATTTCTGCTTCTTTTTCATGGTATTTTGCATTAAGGACAGAATGCGGGATGCCTTTCTTCTTTAAAAGATGGCTCAATATCTCAGACTTTTCTATAGAGATAGTGCCTACAAGGACAGGCTGACCCTTTTTATGAAGTTCCTCTATTTCTTTTATAACAGCATTGAATTTCCCTTTTTCAGTCTTATAAATCACATCAGGATAATCATCCCTTATCATAGGCTTATTTGTAGGTATGACAATCACCTCGAGGTTATAGATCTTTGCAAACTCTGCCGCCTCTGTATCAGCCGTCCCTGTCATGCCTGCTAATTTTCTATACATCCTGAAGTAGTTCTGAAAGGTGATTGTTGCAAGGGTCTGATTTTCGCTTTCAATCTTCACACCCTCCTTTGCCTCTACTGCCTGATGAAGTCCATCTGACCAGCGCCTGCCAGGCATGAGCCTGCCTGTAAATTCGTCTACTATAATTACCTCGCTGTTCTTGACAACATAATCAACATCCCTTTTAAAAAGCGTATGCGCCTTGAGTGCTTGTAGGACATGGTGTACAAGTTCAATGTTTGATGGATCATAAAGGTTGCCTGCGCCGAGCAATCTTTCTACCTTAATGTTGCCTTCTTCTGTAAGGATTGCAGTCTTTGCCTTTTCATCAATCGTGTAATCACTATCTTTTTGAAGCCTTGGAATAATCTTATTCATCTTGTAATATTTGTCCGTTGATTCCTCTGATGGTCCTGATATAATAAGTGGCGTCCTTGCCTCATCTATGAGGATACTGTCAACCTCATCCACTATTGCATAGTTCAATTTTCTCTGACAGTAATCGGATATCTCATATTTCATATTATCCCTGAGAAAATCGAATCCAAATTCATTGTTAGTCCCGTAAGTTATGTCTGCTGAATAAGCGTCCTTTCGTGAACAAGGTCTGAGAAAGTCCAGTTTTTTATCTGTTGAAAAGTAAGATGGGTCATAAATAAAAGAACTGTCATGTTGTATTACTCCTACTGACAGTCCAAGAAAGTTATATATAGGCCCCATCCATTGAGTATCCCTCTTTGCAAGATAATCGTTTACAGTAACAACATGGACACCTTTGCCCTCAAGTGCATTCAAATAAACGGGTAGGGTGGCAACAAGAGTCTTACCTTCACCTGTCTTCATCTCTGCGATTTTACCTTCGTGGAGTACAATTCCACCGAGTACCTGCATATCAAAATGTCTCATCTTAAGTCTCCGATTGGATACTTCACGTACTAATGCAAATGCCTCGGGAAGTATGTCATCAAGGGTTTTACCTTCCTCAAGACTTCCCTTAAATTCTCCGGTCTTATCTTTAAGCTCGGTGTCTGAGAGACCCGCTATCTGTGTCTCTTTAGAGTTAACATGTTCGACCAATGGCAACAGCCTTTTTATCTCTCGCTCATTTTTCGTCCCGAAAACTTTTCTTAGTAGTGTTCCAACCATGTTCTATAATAAAATTAAGAGGTTTAATATTTCAAGGAAACTTCTTGTATACCGCATGCTTACAAACGGCAAGTTTAGTAATTAAAGATAAGTAAGGAACCCGCCGATTCTAAAATAACTCAAACAAAATGCTATACTTTTATTAATTATAGCATCACTATTGATATATTTAGAAGACCATCTTCAGGAGGTGGATATCATTGATGGAAATTCCTTTTTCCAGGTGGTATGCTGCGATTGTAAGACGGAGGTCTCGACGTCTTTTTGACCCTAAACCAGTCGACCCTTATTTACTTGCAAGACTTAGTGCAGTTTGTGAAGAATTCAGACCTTTCACAGAAGTCCGAGCTGTCTTAGTAGGCGACTCATCAGATAAAGTTTTTAAAGGTGCTATTGGCCATTATGGTAAAATTAAAGGTGCCCCTGCCTTTATTGCCTTTGTTGGAAATATGGAGGATCCAAATATACAGGAAAAGGTGGGTTATTTAGGGGAGGGTATCATCCTGGAAGCTACATCTCTTAACCTCAGCACTTGTTGGGTAGGCGGGTTTTTCAGACCGGAAGTAGCCGCTTCTCTTGCAATAATTAAAGAAAATGAAAAGGTTTTTGCAGTAACACCTGTTGGTTATGTTATGGAGGCATGGTCACTTGAAGAGAAAATCATGACAGGTTTTGGATGGACACATAAACGCAAATCCCTCACTGAACTGGTAACAGGTGTAGAGGAGCTAAAGTGGCCTCTGTGGCTAAAGGCAGCATTGGAAGCAGCCAGGGTCGCTCCTTCAGCGGTCAATCGTCAGCCATGGCGATTTAAAGTCGAAACTCATAGCATCACTATTTCCGTGGATGATCTTAAAGATACCTTCAATATCCCAAAGAGATTGGACTGCGGTATAGCAATGCTTCACATTGAGATAGCTTCACTTTACTGCGGTGTACAAGGAAAGTGGGAATTTTTAGAACCTCCTGATGTAGCTCGTTTTAAAGTCGAGAGATTTGATAAGGGATAGCAAAGAAAGTAGGTATAAGTTTTTGATAAAGATAATCTATAAAAGCAAAAAACCTGATATAGTAAAACCTTAGTTTTTTAGATATTAACGGTCAGTCAAATTAAGCTTATTTAAAATGTTTTTTTCGGTGGTTTGTGGTAAGATTTGACAGCTTCCGTAGAGGGCTGATCATGGAAAAACCCACAGCTTATTTTATCGAATGCAAGCAGTTTAATTTCAATATAACTGCCAAAGAGCCCCTTATTCTTCCTGCCTATAAAGGTTCGACATTCAGAGGCGGCTTCGGATATGCCTTCAAGCGTGTGGTCTGTGCCATAAAAGATAAGGAATGCCCTGATTGTCTGCTTAAAGAAAAATGCATCTATTCGTACGTATTTGAGACCCCGCCGCCTTCGGATACAAAGATCATGCGGAAGTATAAAGCAGCGCCCCATCCTTTTGTAATCGAGCCGCCTGATGAAAGACGAAGAGGCTATAAGCCGGGTGATGAGATAAACTTCGGCCTTACCCTGATCGGCAGGTCCATAGATTATCTTCCTTATTTTGTTTACACATTTGATGAGCTTGGAAAGCTTGGCATAGGGAAGGGAAAGGCAAAATATGAGTTGAAAGAGGTACGTTGCGAGGGGAAGCAGATTTATAATGCTGAAACCAAAACCCTCAAAGCTTTTGAAGCTGCCTCTTTAGATGTAGGAATCCCCACTTTGGAAAAGGGGGGCAAGGGGGGATTTTTTAATAAACAATTGACCCTTAATTTCCTCACCCCTACCCGAATCCTCTTTGACGGCCACCTCACCCTCGACCTCGAATTCCATATCCTCATAAGAAACCTCCTCAGAAGACTTTCACTCCTTTATTATTTTCACTGCAACGGCGATTCATCTAAATGGGATTTCAAGGGGATCATTGAACAGTCCAAAAAAATTAAGGTTAAAGAAAAAAATTTAAAGTGGTATGAGTGGGAACGGTATTCAGGGAGACAGGAAACAAGATTGAAGATGGGAGGGTTTGTGGGAGAGATAACATTTGAGGGAGATATCGAACCGTTCATGCCTTTCATTAAAGCCGGAGAGGTTTTGCATGTGGGCAAAGGGACGGGTTTTGGGCTGGGGAAATATTGTATAACCCCACCCGGCCTCCCCTTAACTTAAGGTGAGGAGATAAGATTCCCCCTCTTGGGTTAAGAGGGGGTTAGGGGGAGTTACTTTAACAGAAAGATTCAAAAAACTATGTTCATCCGTAACGACCCTAAACTCAAGAAAAGGCGTAAGGAACTCAGGCAGAATCAGACAGAGGCTGAAAAATTGCTCTGGTCTCAATTAAGGAACAACAGGTTCTATGGTGTCAAGTTTTTCCGTCAGTATAGTATTGGACCATATGTCCTTGATTTTTACAGCCCGACACTTCGGCTTGTGATTGAGCTCGACGGCGGTCAGCATTCCGAACAGGAGCAACAGGAATATGATGAGAACCGTTCTGAATATTTGAAATTACATGATATGGAGGTCATACGTTTCTGGAACAACGAAGTAATGCAGAATATGGAGGGAGTCTTGGTGAGGATTGCGGAAAAGGTAACTCCTCCCGACCTCCTCTTAGCTTAAGAGGAGGTGATAAGATTCCCCCACTTAGGGTAAGAGGGGGCAAGGGGGCGTTATCCTCCAATACACTGAAAAACATTGTCGAAATATTGTTTTCCTTGAAGGGATACAGCAAAAGGTTTATGCTTGACTTATGAAAGAGTCAAATTTCAAAGAAGTCCTTATCTTTGTGGCAGGGACTACACCTCAGATAATCACAGAAACTATCTATGCCTTAATTCATCAGGACCCTCCAATTAATCCTGATGAAATCTATGTAATCACAACAACACATGGAAAGCGACTTATTAAAGAGAATCTTATTGATTCCGGAAGATTTAAAGAGTTCTGTAAAGAATTCAATGTTCCTGAGAATATCTTAGATGAGGATTCTATTGTGATTGTTAAAGGGCATAATGGTAATCCGCTCGATGATATAAAAGAGGCAGATGATAACAAGTTTCTTGGAGACTTTATTACGAGTTTTGTAAGAGACAGGGCTGGTGATGATAAGACAAGACTTCACTGTTCCCTTGCAGGAGGGAGAAAGACCATGAGTTTTTATATGGGTTCAGCCCTTCAGCTATTCGGAAGACCATGGGATAAGCTTTATCATGTACTGGTCACGCCTGAATTTGAATCAAACCCTGATTTTTATTACAAGCCAAAGAAAGACAGGGTTCTAACCTCCCTTAATCGATCTTTAGATAAGGTTCTTACTTCCAATAATCCCCCCTTAGATAAGGGGGGAAATGGGGGGTTAAAGGAACTGCACACAAAAGATGCTCAAATCTTCCTTGCGGAATTGCCATTTATACGAATAAAAAACAAGATTCCTCTCAATGGGAAGAGCTTTAAAGAGCTTGTTGAAGAGGGGCAAAAGGAAATAGATACGTCACTTACACAACCTTTTATTTTTATAAACCTAAAAGAAAGGGTGGTAACCATTGGGGAAAAGGATATCGAATTTAAACCGTTCCACCTTGTATTCTATGCTTATTTACTCAAGCAAAAGGTCGAAAAATGTCCATATCCTGAAAGAGCTTATTGTCATGATTGTACCGATTGTTTCCCTCAGTTAAACGATCTTTCGACACCAAAGGTTACGGAACTATTGTCAAGAGATTATGAAATTATCTACGGCCCTCATTCAGGTCATGTAGAAAATTACCGCAGGCAATGGAAGGATGGAATAGATGCTGCAAAGCTCCGTTCTGATAGAAGCAAAATAAATAGAGAAATCATGGAAAACCTTGGAAATGAAACACTCTCTACTTATTACACAATATCTTCATTGAGGAAATATGGCGGTACAAGATTTGGAATAAGGGTGGAGAAGGGAAAGATAAGGATAGAGTGAGGAGATAAAATGACAGACTTTAATCAAAAAGAATACCAGGCCGTAATCCTCGGCGCATTGCTACATGTCGACAGATCCCGATTTTTCGGGGATGTGGGGATTATTTTGAATCTTGAATTTATGTTCCCTTGAAAGGAGCGGAAATGATAAAAATTACATTTGAAATCGAAACCATTACACCGATGTTTCTGGCTGGGGCAGATCAGAGTAAGGCGGAGTTGCGGGCTGCGAGTATTAAAGGGCTGTTGCGCTTCTGGTGGCGGGCTTTGCAGGCTGGAACTAAGATAGACGAGTTGAAGAGGGCAGAAAACAAGATATTTGGTAGCAGTGATGAAGGTATTGGAGCTTCCAAATTCAGCATTAGAGTTACTCAGCCTGACAAGCCATTTTTAACGAACTTTAAAAAAGAAACAAAAGGCCGGCCGGATCCCGTGGGATACCTCTTTTATTCAACATTTATGCAAACAGGGAAGGAGCGTCCCTACTTTCCTGAAGGAAGTAAATTTACGATTACTTTGTCTTCACGCGAAGCTCAATATCTGAAAATTGCTGCTGCCTCTTTATGGATATTGGTTTATCTCGGCGGTCTGGGAACCAGATCTAGGCGTGGCGCGGGGAATGTTGTAATAAGCAACCTTCAAGATGCAGGAGAAGTGCTCAACAGCACAGGATTGGATTTTATTCCAAAAGGCAACAAAGCAGAAGAAGTTGCTGAATGGATAAAAATTAATTTTGCAGCGGTAAAAAAAGTTATATTCGACCACAAAACAATGTTTGTATCCGAATATTCCAACCTGAGTTTTTCGAGATTTGTAATCGGCAATAATTATTTCACAACATGGAAAGATGCTTTAGGAGAAACAGATTTTAAAACATTTCGTGATAACAATAAAGCAAGGATTTTTGAGACGGCGGCCTTTGGAATACCAATTCTCCACAGAAACAGGAGAACAACAGTCAAAGGGAGAGCCGAAAATATCACTATTAACCCTATTAACCGGAGAAGTTCTCCTGTCTTATTTAAAGTGATAAAAGTCAATAATACTTTCTATTGGTTTGTCCTAAGGATTGCGGGAGAATTTTTACCGAAAAGCGGCGTAATAACTGCGGATGGAGATGCAAAGAAACCGGACTATGGAATTATTGATGAATTCTGGACAGAACTAAAAAAGAAGGGCAACCCACATATACTTTCAATGCCTGCCACACTTGAGCATATTATAGGCGAGATTAAAAAGGAAGCTAACCCTCAGAGAATCATTCTCTTTGGTTCCAAGGCAAGGGGGGATTTTCATAACCGTTCCGATACAGATATTGCGGTTGAATCAGAAAAACAGTTGAGTGGCTCAACGCTCAATGGAGCCCTGGATGTGGTTAACCTAAAAGCAGTGGATGAATCGCTGAGAAAAAAGATAGAAAAAGAAGGAGTGATTATTTATGAGAGAAAGGGTTAAGAAATACTTTAATGATTTTGAAACTGCGCTGAGAAACCTTGAATCAGGAATTGAACAATCAAAAGACGACCTTGATATTGACGGCACAATAAAGCGCTTTGAACTGTGCTATGAGCTTTCATGGAAGCTTATCAAGGAATATCTTGCTGATATGGGAATCATCTGCAATAACCCTCGGGATTGCTTTAAGAGCGCCTTTACAAATGATCTGCTTGACAGTGAAGAAACATGGCTCAAGATGATAGAAGACCGGAATTATTTAGTCCACACCTATACCTTTGAGAAGTCAAGAAAGACATTTGAGCGCATAAAAGGCTCTTATGTAGGCTCATTGAAGTATCTATATAAAGTGATACAACAGAAAAGTGCAATAGAATAATATGGACAATAAACTTCTTATAAAAAAGATTCAGGCGATTCTTCATGACCCGCCTGAAAAGCCTATCATACTCGGCAAGATTGGGCATGAGGGAAGGGCTAAAGAGATAATGTCTGAACTCGGACTTTTTGACGAGGCAAGGATCCCAGAAGATGTCAGAACTGCTGATCATATAGCATCAGCCGCTGACCGGATTAATCTGCCCCAAAACGAGCATTTCGTAGCCGACTTTTGCCGGAAGCCCGTTATCATTCATCCATTATCGGGAAAAGAGTTTGATCTTAAAAGTCTGGCGCAGGTGGACATGAAAGACGTCACATCTACGGTGGACAGGGCGATTGTCTATCTTGAAGACAAATATAAAGATGACAATGAACGAATCTATCTTGCTTTATGGAGAGAGCTTGTTGAGCGATTGAAAGCGGACCCCAAAGACGCTGCAAAACTTGGTCAGTTATGGGAACTGCTTCCTGCTGATACAAGGATTCCGGATCATTCAATCTGGGAGCACAAGCGGGTAACATCTGCAATCGCAGGGGCTTTGCCAAAGCCAGCTTTTCTTCTGTTTGCAATTGGTCCGGTTCAGGAATTTATCGCCACTGCCCGGAAGACTCAGGACTTATGGGCGGGGAGTTACCTTCTATCGTATCTTTCATGGTGTGCGATGAAGGTTGTATCTGAGGAATTTGGTCCCGACAGCCTGATATTTCCCGACCTGTGCAGGCAGCCATTTGCAGACTTATGGCTTATTAATGACAAGGGGTTATGTCTTGAAAAGCCCAATTTTGGAAAGGAAGAACTTTCATCTCCTACACTTCCAAACCGTTTTCTTGTAATTGTTCCTGCTGCTTCAGTCAGAGATATTGCAGAAAAAGCAAAGAGAGCGGTAATAGAGTCTTTTCAGTCCGTATGCCTGGCGGTAAAAGAAAAGATGGCGGCAACCCTTCGGATAAACTCTGACGAATGGGAAGGTATCTGGCAGAGGCAAACAACAGATTTCATAGAGACCTACTGGGCTGCAACTCCTTTTGAAGATGTGAAAGACCTTGCAGGTTTTATCAGCGAATATAAACAGTTGATGGGAGTTACTGGCAATTGGGAGTTTGACAATTTGCTAAAGGCTTACGAAAAAGGCTTTACGCCTAACATCGGCACTGCTTATGGACAGATATATAGGCTTACTGAAAAAACGCTTGGAAGCAGAAAAGCTGTCAGAGACTTTAACCAACAAGACGAGCCGAATCACAAATGCACTCTGTGCGGAGTAAGAGAGCCCGTGCATCCGGGGATGCATAAGGATCAAAGCTGCACCAAAGAATTCGGGGCATTAAAAGGTTTTTGGCAGGATAAGGTTATGCCTGCCTTCCCGCAAATAAGACGGTCAGAAAGGCTGTGTGCGGTGTGTTCAACAAAGCGGTTTGCGGCGTCTCATTTTTTCAGGGAGAAATTGGACTATAACATTTCCAATGCTTTCCCTTCTGTCAGTATGATTGCTACAGCTTCTTTCAAGGAAAAGATAATTAAGAATCTTGGGAACCCGGAACTGTACACAAGAGTCAATGAGTTCATAAATCATTTGGGGGAATTATTTAAAGGCAATGAAGTCCGCATGAATGGCGAATCCCTCCGAATGGTATACGGCATGTGCTTAAATGAGAAGACCGTAAGCATTAATATCAGAGAATTGGCTTGCAAATTAGCTTCATTGGAAGGAGATTGGCTTTATGAGGATTCATTCCGGGATTCTTTGAAGGATGAACTACTTACTAACTTTTCAGAAAATGCTCTTGGTAATGCACGTAAATCTTTACATAACCTAATCAATGCAGCAAAGAAACTCGGTATTGATCCACCCTCAAAATACTACGCTGTTCTTCTTATGGACGGTGATAACATGGGTAAATGGCTTTCGGGAGAAATTGCGCCGACGATAGGAGAAATACTGCATCCTACTGTAAGGAATACCCTTCTTGACAATGACAGCGGATGGAGCGAATTGCTGAAACAGCAAAGACCCCTTAATCCATCTCTGCATCTTGCAACAAGCAAGGCATTGAGAGACTTCTCGCTTCATGTGGCAAGGGAGATTGTAGAAAAAGATCATCTCGGCAAACTTGTTTATGCAGGCGGGGATGATGTGCTGGCGTTTGTGAATCTTAGGGATTTGTCAAAGGTGATGGCAAAGTTAAGGGCTTATTTCTCTGGTAGTTTAAAAGTGAATAAGGAAACGAATAAGGTTAGCATTGATTTTCAGAATGGTTCCGGATTTGTACCTATTGATGACGAGGGGTATCCTATAAATGTTGATAAACATGAAAAGCACATTAATGGTTTCAGGCTTTCTATGGGCACTAACGCAACAGCAAGCATGGGCGTTGTGATCGCTCATCATAATTCAAACCTTTCACAGGTTCTTGATGAAGTCCGGCGCTGTGAGAAAGAAGCAAAGAAACTCGACGGCAAAAATGCCTTTTGCATTGCCCTTGCAAAACGAGCTGGCGGCACTGTGGATGTAAGTTCTAAATGGTTCTACGAGAATCTTCCCCACTTTGAAAAAGGGGGGCAAGGGGGGATTTTTGAGACAATCCCTATTCTCCGCGACTGGGCTGACGCCTTTTACAAAGACTATATGTCGCCAAAGATTGTCTACACCTTCAGGACTGAGACAATAGGGTTAGAGGGCTTACCTGCTCAGGCGGTACAGCATGAACTGCTTCGTATAGCCAACAGACAGAGGGATAAGAAGGCTAAAGATTTTGATAAAAAAGCTATGGAAAGGCTCGTTGAAGGCATTATGAATCTACACGCAAGCGGGCTTTCGCTTGATGACATCAGCAAGTTCCTGTCTGTGACAGCGTTTCTTGGAAGGGAGGGGAACAGATGAAATTATTTATAGAGCCGAATGATGTTTTGATGTTCCGAGACGGAAGACCGTTTGCAGGAGGAGACGACCATTTTGCAAGAGGGATATTTCCACCTTCACCTGCAACTATTTACGGTGCTCTGCGCTCTCATATTTTGAGTAATTGTTGGTCAGAGTTTAATAAGTTCGCATCTGAGCCGGAACATATCCGTGATGATGTTAAACAAGAAATCGGTACGCCCGATGAATTAGGTTCTATTGCAATTACTCATTTCACATTGGCAAAAAGAAACGGCAACGGCATTGAGCAGTTTTTTCCCATGCCAAAGGATATTGTGAAGGAGAAGAGTAACTCCCCTTGCCCCTCTTTGCCAAAGAGTGGAATTTCAGAAAAAGAAGAACTGCATATCCTTAGACCAACAAGTTTTTCAGGAAGCAGGACGATTATAGACCTGCCGCAAGGATTAAGCAATATGTGGAATCCAACAGAAAAACCGATGGAAGCGGTATCCGGCTTTCTATCGTCAAAAGAGATGTGCAATTATCTCCTTGGCGCCGCTCCTTCAATAACTGAAACTGATATGCTGTTTCAAACAGAAGAACGCACCGGCATACAGAAAAGCAGGAAGACGCGAAGTGCTGAGACAGGCAGACTTTATAGCGTTGAGTATTTCAGATTGAAAGAAAATACAGGCTTTGCCGTTGAAGTTGAGAACACTAAGCTCTTGCCGGAGTTAGGCACGTCCGGCATGTTACGGCTTGGCGGAGACAACCGCTCGGCAAGATATACTGTGGAATCATGGACTGAAATTCCGGTTGAACCGATTAAAAAGAAGATCACTGATACCAAACTCTTCAAACTCGTGCTAACAACTCCTGCAATATTCAAACAAGGCTGGATGCCTGATTGTATAAACGCCGATACCATGCAAGGGCAGATAGACGGCATTGGCATAAAGCTGACAGGCGCATGTATCGAGAAACCGATTGGCATAGGCGGCTATGACTTTGTAAAGAATCAGCCGAAGGTGATGAAGAAGGCTGTCCCTGCCGGAAGCGTTTATTATTTTGAATTAATAGAGGTCAATGGTGGCAGCCTTTTTGAAAAACTGTGGCTTAAATCAATAAGCGACGAAAGAGCCCAAGAGGGCTTTGGAATAACCTTAATAGGAGGGTATTAATATGTTCAAGGAAGCAAAGGTAATGTTCATCTATACGGAATCGTCGCTTCACTGCGGAAGCGGTACAAGTCTCGGCGTAATTGACCTGCCGATACAGAGAGAGAAATACACGGATTATCCTGTCTGTCAGGCATCAGGAATTAAGGGCGTGGTGAGGGAATGGTTTGAGGTCAATAAAAATGGGAACGGAGATAACGAAAAAATTAAATATACCTTTGGTCCCGACTTCGGAAGGGGTGACAGCGATGCACATGCAGGAGCGGCTACATTTACGGATGGAAGACTGCTGCTTTTCCCTGTGCGCTCATTAAACGGTGTCTTTGCCTATACCACTTCTCGTTTTGCATTGAGCAGGCTTAAAAGAGATTTGGAGATGGCAAAAGTACCGGATGTTAATTGGACTATTCCAGCGGAGTCAGAAGATAAAATTATCGGCATTCAGGAAAGCAAGATAAAGGACAGTAACAGCAAAGTTGTTCTTGAAGAATATGCCTTTGACTTTCAGGCAGATGAAAGCGTTAAGGCAATCGCTGAATGGATTGCCGTAAATGCAATCCCAAAAGGCGATGAATATGATTTTTGGAAGAATAAAGTCAAGACAGATTTGCTTATCCTGCCCGAGAATGCCTTCAGGGATTTTGTGAAACTTTCAACCGAAGTGCAGGCAAGAATTCAGATTGATAATAAAACAAAGACGGTTAAGAGCGAGAACGGCGCTTTATTTTATGAAGAGGCTTTGTCGTCTGATTCCCTGCTTTACTCCGTAATATTGGCGCATGACCCTGCATGTGATACAAAGGAGAGACCCGATGGACTGAAAACAAGCACCGACGTTATGACGTTTTTGAGTGGAATAGATAAAGAGCGGCTTCAATTCGGCGGAGACGCAACCATCGGCAAGGGAATTGTTAATATTAATTTCCTGAATGGGAGGGGATAGGATGATTACCTCAAAAGAGCAAGAAAGAGCAAAGAAGGCTTGGGATTTGGTTAATGAAACTCCTAAAACTGTAATTGATAAATATGCGTCTTTAGCCAAGAGCGCACCGGTAATGATACTTACAAATGGTTTGGGGCAGACTCTCGCCTTTTTTATTTCGAAAGGTAAGAGCAAACAATACAGCCTCATGTACGAACATCTCAACGCATGGCTTTCTGATAATGTTGTATGGTCTAAAAATGAAGACATTGACGATAATTTAATTGAACGGGTAATTCATGAAAAGTCTCAAGGCTATAGAATGGCAACCGAGGAAGCATTGGCATTTCTTGCATGGGTCAAGAGGTTTGCTGCTGCCTTGTCAAAGGAGGGCGAGAATAATGAAATTGCCGTTGCCGTCTGATACAAGATTAATTCTCGAAAGTAATAATGTACTTTCCAAAACAAGCAATCTCGGTTTGCTCTTTAATAAATATGTCTCTTCATGGCAAAACGGCTGGCAAATGAAAGAAGAAGACTCTAAGAAGTTCCGTCAGTCTATTGCAAATATGACATTTGCAAAAGAACATATTGCCAATTTAGCGTTACGCCAACAGGCAATGATGAAGAGTTTGAAAGATTCTGGCTGGCATGTTGAATCATTTAATGCGATCACCGACAGCCGTCTAATTATCGGTCTCGGCG
>Ga0210030_1000941_pt1 | contig 21353 bp, 18 predicted proteins | sample CryGeymeta201523_FD_183986 | JGI IMG/M metagenome (GOLD analysis project Ga0210030, IMG submission 183986) | Groundwater microbial communities from Crystal Geyser aquifers in Utah, USA - Crystal Geyser metaG 2015-23 (SPAdes) (version 2) | ecosystem: Environmental > Aquatic > Deep subsurface >...
GAACTCATGCAACACTTTGGCTTCACTGCCGAAAATCTGTTGAAAGTTGCGCGGGAATTGCTTGGCTGATCGTAACGGTTTAGCACTTCTGCCAACCCCCAAAACTTTTGTAACGACGCGACATTTGTTTTGTAGGAGCGGCTTTCAGCCGCGAAAATTGTGCGTCGGGCTGAATCCGTATTATTGTCAAACAGGGGGTAATCTTTATGCCAGACATGGCTCAATCGCACTATCAGCTTGGGATGAATTATTTCCACGGCAAGGGCACAGAACAGAATTTTTCCGAGGCCTTGAAATGGTTTCGCTTAGCTGCTCAGAAACATCATGCTAAGGCCGAATTTATGCTGGGGCGCATGTATGATGCAGGCAAGGGCTGCGAACAAAATCCACGCGAAGCGGTGCGCTGGTATCAGAAATCTGCGCGGAATGGCCATGCACCGGCCCAGAATCAGTTGGGCCAGTGTTATTTCAAGGGCCGTGGCCTTGAGCCCAACTATCAGGATGCGCTCCACTGGTTTCGCCAGGCTGCGGCACAGAATCATTCGGATGGTTTGTACAATCTCGGGCTCATGTACGCCAAGGGGCATGGCGTCACCAAAGATTTTGCCGAAGCCAAACGCTGGTGGAGCAAAGCCGCGGAACAGGGAAACCCCAAGGTTCAATTTACTCTGGGGCACATGTATCTGCTGGGCAAGAGCGTCAAACGCGACCTTGCCAAAGCGCGTCAGTTTTTCAAACAGGCGGCCGATCAAGGCTTGCCGGGGGCGCAATATCATCTGGGCTTAATGTATGCTCAGGGTAACGGCGTCTTACAGAGTTTCAGCGAGGCGTACAAATGGTTGTTGAAGGCGTCTGAGCAGGGTTTGGTTGAGGCCCAGTTTCGCCTGGGGGGAATTCTCTTACGGGGGGACGATGATGTCCGTGATCTGAATGAAGCCCTTAAGTGGTATTTGAAAGCGGCCCGGCGCAGTCATTTAAGAGCCATGGTGGCCCTGGGGCAAATGTATGCCAAGGGGCTGGGAACCCGGGTAGACCTGGCGGAAGCTCACCGATGGTGGCAGGCGGCGGCCGATGCCGGTAATGCCGACGCTCAGTTTAATTTGGGGGTCATGTATGTCAATGGCAAGGGGGTTGAGCGCGACTATGCTCAGGCGCGTAACTGGTGGATGAGGGCGGCAGATCAGGGCCACACCAAGGCCCAATACTGTTTGGGGATTATGTATTCAACCGGCATCGGGGTTCATAAGGATGTCGATGAAGCGTTGCGCTGGAAAGAAGCCGCCGAACTTTGGGAAAGCCTTGGTTGACTGGGAAGCCCGCAACCTAGTTTCAGGTCGCGGGCGGTTCATCAGCGCTTATGACAGCGGTTGCAGCTGGTTTTAGCCGCAAAGGCGCGGGTGCCATTGTGACACTTGCCGCAGAGCTTGCCTGCATAAATGGCATCCATTTTAATATCTACCGTACCAAACTTCATTTTTGGAAAAGTTTCCGGGTTGTGACACTCCGCGCATTTCACCCCGGCGTCCCCATGAATTTTCCCTGAAAAGATGACTTTCCCCATGGGGCTTTTGCTGAATTCCAGCGTTTTTCCTGGCGGAACCGCCAGCGCAACCGTACTGCAAACAAACAGAGCGGCGGCTAACAAAACCAACATCTTTCTCATTTCATAACCCTTTCTTGCCCCTGGGGCAAATAATCAAACGTGCGCGTCATTCACGGCGCACAACGGGATTGAGATTAGCTCAAGCGCCAGTTTGCGTCAACTTGGGCGAAAAAAACAAATCGCTGGAAATCTGCGCTTATCCCGTTATAATCTGCGGACTCGCGGTAAACCCTTCAGCAGGCATCAGTTCGACGCAGCCATGGTTGGATTTCTGCGATCGGGAATGGAAGTCTCGGGCTCTGCGACGAGAGCGCAGAAGAGATTCAAATCCCATTCATTTTCTTGCTTGACGAAACGATTTTCATGAGCAACGAACAGTTTATCGCCCGTCAGCCCATATTTGATCTCAGTCAAAAGGTTTATGCCTACGAATTGCTGTTTCGCTCGGGGCTGCATAACTATTTTGATTGTGATGATGTTGACCACGCTTCAACCAGTGTGATTGCGAACAGCTTTCTGCTCTTTGGCCTCGACGAGGTGACCGGCGGACGCCCGGCTTTTTTAAATTGTACCCGCAAGGTGCTGATTGAAAATTTTGCGGCGTCTCTGCCCAGAACTCATGCCGTGATCGAAGTTCTCGAAACCGTTGAGCCCGATGAAGCGGTGGTTACCGCGTGCCGCAAGCTTAAAGAGCAGGGCTACATCCTGGCTCTCGATGATTTTGTCTATCACAAGTCTTATGAGCCATTGCTGGAACTGGCCGATATTGTCAAGGTCGACTTTCTGATCTCGGGGCCTGGTGAGCGACAACGGCTGTCGAGCCAGTTACGTCGACGTGGCATCCGCATGCTGGCAGAAAAGGTTGAAACCCAGGAAGATTTCGAACAGGCTGTTGCCATGGGCTACGAGCTGTTTCAGGGGTACTTTTTCAGTAAACCGGTAATTTTGTCGCGGCGTGATATTCCGGTAAACAAGCTTCCTTATCTGCGGATCCTGAAGGAAATTCACAGCCCCGAACTCGATTTCAACGGCATGGCGCAGATTATTCAGCAGGAAATTTCCCTCTCTTACAAACTGCTGAAGCTGATTAATTCAGCGGCTTTTGGTTTGCGCCACAAGGTCGCTAACATTTTGCAGGCCCTGTCGCTGCTGGGAGAACGGGAAATCCGCAACTGGGTGTCCTTACTCTCAATTTCAGCTATGGCTAACGACAAACCCAGCGAGCTGGTCGTCAGCTCCCTGATTCGTGCGCGTTTCTGTGATGAAACGGCACCGCTGGTTGGCGAAAGAAAACAACATTCAGAATTGTTCCTGATGGGGCTTTTTTCTCAGCTCGATGCGATTCTCGACCGGCCAATGGATGAATTACTTGACGAAATTCAGGTGTCCGCCAATGTGCGCGAAGCCCTGGTTACCCAGCGCGGCGTTTTTTATCAAATTTTGGAACTGGCTATTGCGCTTGAACGGGGTCTTTGGCCTCAGTTGCGCGCCCTGGCTGAAGTGTTGAAACTGGATGAACAGGTTTGCTCTGAAATTTACCTGCGGGCATTGAAGTGGTCTCAACAAACATACACACCCTGATGAGCTGGTGTCGCAAAGGAGGTTGGAGTGGCAGATAAACGCAATATACAACGGAAACTTAAACGCCTTAAAATTCGCTATGGTTCAGAATCCCTCGAAAAAATGGGGTTTACCAACGATCTGTCGCGCGCTGGGCTGTTTATTAAAACGGCAACGCCCTTGACGCCCGGCGAACTCTTGCATATGCAGATTTTTTTACCCGATGAAAATGAAGTGCGCTGTACCGGGCGCATTCACTGGGCTAAACGGGTTCCTGCCAGCCTGCTGCGCCTGACGGCCAAGGGCGGCATGGGCGTACGCATTCTCGATTACAGCGCCGGGCGGCAGGCCTATCACGACTTTATCGAGAGTCTGTATCGCTGACGTTTAGCAATCACTATGACGAGTCATTCTCAAAGCCTGTTCCCCGCGCTTGCGCCCGACCTGATTTTGAAAAAACAGGCTGGCCGTTGGCACATTGTCGATATGTCTGCCCGACTTGCAGCGGCAGATGCCGAAAAAATAGCGCAGCTTAAGGGCCGTTTCGTTGAGCAGGTCTTCCCTGACTGCTCTCCCCCCCTGGCATCCCTCCTCGATGAATTGCTTGAACAAGGGCAGGACGTTCTTAACATCAAGCTCCGCTTGCGCCCTGCGGCCAATCCCCTGCTGGCTAATTTTCGCCTGGCGGGTCTGAGTGCCGATTACGTTGCCCCCCTGGCGCAGATTTTTTTGCGGCCCGAAAGTATTGCTAGTCGGCAGGAAACCGGTTACGCCGGGCTGATTGGCACAAGTCCCGCCATGCGCGAGGTTTTTCGCAAAATTGAACTTTACGCCGCAACCGAAGCTGCCGTAGTGATAACCGGCGAAACTGGGTGCGGTAAAGAGCTGGTGGCCAGCGCTTTGCACCAGCGGAGTCAGCGCAGCCAGGGGCCCTTTGCCGCCATTAATTGTAGCGCCATCAGCGAGCAGCTGTTGGAATCTGAGCTTTTCGGGCACGAAAAAGGCGCCTTCACCGGTGCCATCCGTACCCACCGCGGCCATTTTGAACAGGCCCAGCACGGCTCGCTTTTTTTGGATGAAATTGGCGAAATGCCCTTGCAGGTGCAAAGTAAATTACTGCGCGTCCTTGAAGATGGTCGCATTCAACCCGTCGGCAGTGAAGCCAGCAAACCGGTCGATGTGCGCATTATTGCCGCAACCAATATCTCCCTCGAACAAGCGGTTCATCAGGGCCGGTTTCGCGCCGATCTTTACCATCGGTTGGCGGTGCTGAGAATTCATCTGCCCCCCCTGCGGCAGCGAAACGAAGATATTGCCCTGCTCGCCGACCACTTTTTGCACCAGTTCAACCTGCGCTACCACAAGCAGATTCAGCGCTTCACCCCTGAGGCCATCAACATTCTAGACGCCTATCTGTGGCCGGGCAACGTGCGTGAATTGCGCAATTTGATTGAGCGCTTGGTGATAGAAAACCAGGCCCCCGCCATCAGCGCCCGCGCCCTGGGGGAATGGGTGCGCGAACGTCAAAGTTTCAACCCCGCTTCCGGGGAATTTTCGACCGCGGGCGCGGAACCCCTGCTGTCTATGCGCGAGTTTCCAACCGAGACCGACTATATTGACGTAAAAGCCCTGTCAAGCGACAAAAACGCACCTCCCGATCGCGCCAGTCTCCAACAGGCTTTTATCCGGGCGCAGGGGAATATCGCCGCCGCTGCCCGTTTGCTTGGTATCCACCGTGCCACCTTCTACCGCCATCTGCATCGTTTGGGCTTGTCTCGGGAAGATCTTGGTCAATAGGTTCATTGCCCGCCCGCCTTCTGGGCGGACAACCCTTGCCCATGGCATCAACGCCTTTGGCATGTTGTCGCACCGAAAAAAGGAAAACTGATATGTCACAATCCGTTTACAATTTTGATCAGCCCATCGAGCGCCGTCAGACCGGGAGCGAAAAATGGGATCTCTACGCCGGGCGCGATATTATCCCCTTGTGGGTTGCGGATATGGATTTTGCAGCACCACCGGCAGTGATTGAAGCCCTGCATCAACGCATCGATCACGGGGTGTTCGGCTATACCGCGCCGAGTGCAGGCTTGTACGAGGCGGTCACTGACCATCTGCACCGGGATTTTGACTGGCAGGTTGGGCCGGAAGAAATTGTCTGGCTGCCGGGTCTGGTGACCGGGCTGAACGTTATCTGTCGTGCGGTGGGTAAGACGGACGACGCAGTGCTGACCTGCACGCCGATCTATCCGCCATTTCTGTCAGCTCCACCTCTTTCCGACCGCAGTCTGATCAGTGTGCCCCTCGTTCAGATCGGGCAAGGCTGGCAATTGGATATACCCGCCATTGAGGCGGCGATTACGCCGCGCACGCGGATGCTGCTGTTATGCAATCCACATAATCCGGTGGGGCGCGTTTGGTCAGCCGCCGAGCTTGGGGCTTTGGCTGAGATCGCCACCCGCTATGATCTGGTTATCGGATCTGACGAGATACACGCCGGGCTGGTGCTGGATGAGGACAAGCGCCATATTCCCATCGCGACCTTGTCGACCGAAATCGCCGAGCGCTGTATCACCCTGCTTGCACCCAGTAAAACTTACAATATTCCCGGGCTTGGTTGTTCCTTTGCCGTGATCAGCAACCCGCAGCTGCGGGCGGCTTTTAAAAAAGCCAAGGGACGTATTGTGCCCCAGGTCAATGCCCTGGGCCTGACCGCCGCCGAAGCCGCCTACCGTCACGCTGAGCCTTGGCGGCAAGAGCTGTTGGCCTATTTACGTGGGAATCGCGCGCTGGTCACCCAGGCCATCGCCGAGATGCCGGGCTTGTCTATGACGCCGGTCGAGGCCACTTATCTGGCGTGGATCGATACCCGCGAGCTCAACCTGCAACAGCCGGGGAAATTCTTCGAAGCCGCCGGAGTTGGCCTGTCTGACGGCAGCGATTTCGGTGCTCCCGGCTTCGTGCGCCTCAACTTCGGTTGTCCGCGCAGCTTGTTGGTGAGCGCGCTGGAGAGGATGAAACAGGCTCTTGCAAACCAGGGAGCGGCTCATGTCTAGTCCGCCTTCCGACTGGCGCGAATTTGATCGCCGTCATCTGTGGCACCCCTATACCTCCATGACCGATCCTCTGCCAGTGTTTCCCGTCGTTGGCGCCAAAGGGGTGCGCTTGCAGCTTGAGGATGGCCGGGAACTGATCGATGGCATGGCCAGCTGGTGGTCGGCGATTCATGGTTACAATCATCCGCAGCTGAACCGGGCCTTAGAGGCGCAGATAGCAAAGATGTCTCATGTGATGTTTGGCGGCTTGACGCACCCGACGGCGGTTGGACTGGGACAGCGGCTGATTGAACTGACGCCGCCGCCCCTGCAACATGTTTTTTTGTGTGATTCCGGTTCAGTGGCGGTGGAAGTTGCCCTCAAAATGGCGATTCAGTTCTGGTACAGCAGCGGACGTCCCCAGAAAAATCGCCTGCTGACGATCCGCAATGGCTACCATGGCGACACCTTTGGTGCCATGTCGGTCTGTGACCCGGATACGGGAATGCATGCTCTCTGGTCAAACCTGCTGATGCCGCAGTTTTTTGCCCCTGCGCCCCAGTGTCGCTTCGGCCAGGAATGGGAGCCCCAGGACATAGTCGCCTTGCAGGCCCTGGTCGAGAAGCACCACCAGGAGCTTGCGGCGGTGATTTTAGAGCCGATTGTGCAGGGTGCCGGCGGCATGCGCTTTTATCATCCCCAGTATCTGAAAGAAGTGCGCGCCCTTTGCGATGCTTACGAATTGCTGCTGATTGCCGATGAAATTGCCACTGGCTTTGGGCGCAGCGGCCAGTTGTTTGCCTGCGAACATGCCGCCATCGCGCCCGATATTCTCTGTCTGGGCAAGGCGCTGACCGGTGGCACCATGACCCTGGCGGCGACCCTGGCGACGACCAGAATCGCCGAAGGCTTATCCCGGGGGGAACCGGGCGTCTTCATGCATGGCCCAACCTTTATGGGCAACCCCTTAGCCTGCGCGATAGCGACGGCGAGTATTGATCTGCTCCTCGCATCAGACTGGCAGCAGCAGGTCAGACGCATCGAAACCGGTTTGAAACGGGGGCTGGCACCCTGTCGCGATCTGCCCCAGGTGGCCGAAGTCAGGGTGCTGGGCGCCATCGGCGTGGTTGAAATGAAAGCCCCGGTTAACATGCGGCGGATTCAACCAGAATTCGTCGCCGCCGGAGTCTGGGTCAGACCTTTCGGCAAACTGGTCTATGTCATGCCGCCCTATGTGATGAATAATGAGGATCTGGCGACCCTGACGGCAGCCATCTGTCGGGTTGTGGCGAACCATAAGGGGACGCAGTTAATTTAGTTGACTTAATCGTTTCCCCATGCTAATTTCCCCTCCATGCCAAGAACAGCCCGTATTGATATCCCCGGCCTTCTCCAGCATGTGATGGTGCGTGGCATCGAAAAGCGCGATATTTTTCTTGATGACGACGACAAAGCGCTGTTTGTTGAACGCTTGTCCACGCTGCTGATCGCGACCGGCACCGAATGCCTTGCCTGGGCGCTTCTCTCCAACCACTTCCACCTGCTCCTTCGTCCCCAGTCGACCAAGCTTGCCACTTTCATGCGGCGCTTGCTGACAGGCTATGCCGTGGTCTTCAATCGTCGCCATGGACGCAGTTCCTGAAGGTGATATCGAAGAAGCTTTGACCAAAGACAACCAAAGCCGGGAAATCCATGAGTTTTATGGTGTGTCCCCCTATTGGGAAGATGGTCAGCAACAGGGTCAGGGTAGTAATACCCCGAGCCCGATGATGCAAGACATGAATAAAAATAAAAAGATCGATAACAAAGATCCGCTGAAAACCGAGAAGAAATAATATTTCTCAGCTATTTTCCCAGCAATACTCATCAAGCCGATAGCAACCAGTAAATACCCAAAATAAATGCAAGCCGACCGGGAGCCCTCAATGCCCGGCCGGCTTTTTTATTGTGATGTGGTGAAAGTCTGTCATTTATATTGTCGCAGAATTCCGGATTTTCGCATCCGGGCACGCAGGGTGCTTGGATTGAGGCCAAGAATAAGTGCGGCCCCGTTTTTCCCATCGATCAGCCACCCGGTCTGTCCGAGGACATGGAGAATGTGATCATGTTCCATCTCGGCAAGAGATTTAAGCTGATCCCCTGATAATACCTCGGTTGTTTCAGCCATATCGAATCGGCCCAAAACCTGAAGTGTCGTCCCCTGACTGGTGATGACCGCTCGTTCGATGATACTTTCCAGCTCGCGCACGTTGCCGGGCCAGCTGTATTGCTGCAGGGTGCTCAGGGTCGCTTTTGACAGTGTCTCGATTTTCTTGCCCATCTTCTTGTTAAATTTTTCAACAAAATGCTGAACCAGCAGAGGGATGTCTTCCTTGCGCTGTCTTAATGGCGGGCAGGTGATAGGGAAAACATTAAGCCGGTAGAAAAGATCTTTTCGGAATCGGCCCTGGCGCACCTCTTCCTCCAGGTTACGGTTAGTGGCTGCGATAATCCGCACATCGACTTTCAGGGTGCGGGAGCTCCCCAAGCGCTCGAACTCGCCATCCTGAAGAACACGCAGGAGTTTACTCTGGAGATCCAGCGGCATCTCGCCGATTTCATCGAGAAAAATTGTGCCGCCGTCGGCCAGTTCGAAGCGCCCCATCTGCCGGGCATCAGCTCCGGTGAATGCCCCTTTCTCGCGACCGAAAAGCTCGCTTTCAATCAGGTTGGTCGGCAGGGTCGTGCAGTTAACGGTTATCAATGGCCGGTTCTTGCGCAAACTGTTGCTGTGAATGGCGCGCGCCACCACCCCCTTGCCGGTTCCGGTTTCGCCGAGGAGGAGCACGGTCGCCTGCATGGGCGCAACCTGCTGAATCTGGGAAAAAACCTCGGCCAGAATGTCGCTTTGGCCAATAAGTTCTCCGCGGTTGTATTGGCCGGCAACTTCCTTGCGCAGGTAAATATTCTCGGCCTGCAGCCGATCCTTCAGGTCTTTGATTTCCGTCAGTGCCCGCTGGAGGGAAGCATCGCCTTCCTTGCGTTCCTGAATCTCTGCCAGCAGCAGCTCATTGGCCTTGAGCACAGCTTGCGTCCGTTCCTGAACCGTTTGTTCGAGTTCTTTGCTGAAGTTTTCGAGAGTTTTGTATAACAGGCACACTTCCAGCATGTTATGGATGCGGGTCTTGACCTCGACCAGGTCAAAGGGTTTGCTGATAAAGTCTTTTGCGCCGGTTTGCAGCGCCTGCAGTTTGTGGTCGGGGTGGGCGGTAATGACCAGAACCGGCAGGTATTTGCCGGGATTGTCAGATTTGAGTTCCGCGATCACCTCGAACCCGTCCATGCCAGGCATCTGCAAGTCGAGGAGAATCAGATCATAATTATGCTCGCGATGAAGAGCGCAAACGCCCTGCGGGTCCATGGTGAAGGAAATATCGGTGTAACCAGTCTCTTGCAGCATCTGCTTCAAAAGGCTGATGTTGGTTTCCTGATCATCGACGATCAGAATGCTGGCTGCAAGAATGTCTAACTCGGTATTCATCAAAAAATATCTTTCTGCGCAGACCCGGACGCTTGTGTCCCGGAAAAGTTTAATGCGAGGTCGAGAATATCCATAAACTTTTTGACCTTGATCGGCTTGGTGAGATACTGAAAGAAACCGGCCTCCAGGCTTTTCTCAATGTCGCGGGGAAGGGCGTTGGCGCTCAGGGCAATCACCGGAATATTGGCGGTGGTGGGGTCATCCACCAGAATTTTCAATGCTTCGAGACCACTGATTCCCGGCAGATTGATGTCCATCAGAATCACATCCGGCAGCAAGGTGCGCGCCATCTCGATACCGAGAATAGCATTTCGCGCACTCACAAACCGGATGTCGGGGCGCTGTGCAACTATATCCTCGACCAGCATCAGATTGGCCGGATTATCCTCGACGTAGAGGAGGGTGGATATTTGAGGATCCCTTTGAGCCTGTGCCTGGAGGACCGTCGTCAATAAGGGGACGCTATGGTCACTGCAGGCGATTTCCGCCGCCGGGTTAAGCTCAAACCAGAAGACGCTTCCTTCGCCGACGCGGCTTTCCATGCCGATCTTACCCCCCATCAATTCGACCAACCGCTTGCAGACCACCAGGCCGATACCGGTTCCTTCAATGGTGGCTTCTTGTCCCAGACGATTGAAGGGCTGAAAGAGCTGCGCCAGTTGTTCGGGAGCCAGCCCCGCGCCAGTGTCCTTAACGCTGATGCGGATGACACCCGCGTCGCACCGGGTACAGGCCACACTAACGCTTCCCTCCTCCCGGTTATATTTGATCGCGTTGGAAAGCAGGTTGATCAGCACTTGCTTGACCCTGGTACGATCGGCCTCGACAAAGCAGGGCGTTTCAAAGTGGCTGAAATCCACCCTGATACCGCGTTCCCTGGCCTGAGGTTCGATCATAACTTCGCATTCGAGCATGACTTCGCTCAGCAAGACCGGTTCAAGAGACAAGGACAGCTTTCCAGACTCGACCTGGGCCAGATCGAGAATTTCATTGATAAGTTCCAGCAGGTACCATCCGGCCTTGAGAATTTGATCGATGCTTCGCGTCTGGGTCGGTGTCGGCGGTGGATTGCTGGATTCCAGCAGTTGGGCAAAACCAAGGATCGCCCCGAGGGGCGTGCGTAGTTCATGGCTCATGCTGGCGAGGAAATCCGATTTGGCAAGATTGGCTTTTTCTGCAACAACCGTGGCGCGCTCCAGTTCAATGTTCTGATTCTGCAATATCTGCTCAATCCGGGTTCGTTCGCCTGCCGCCCAATTTCGCTCAGTAATATCTTCCATCGCCACAAGAATAATGCGTGAGCCGACATTCTTGCGTGAAATCTGCCGGGCATTCAGGCGGATAGTTCTGCGCCCAATGCCGGGGAATTCATCATCAACTTCATAGCCATTAAAAACGCTATTGCGGGGCAGTATCTCTTCAAAGAGAACCCGCAGGTTGGGAATATCCCATTGCCGGTTGCCGAGGTCGTAAATAAAATTCCCGAGGGTCTCCTCGGGGGTGACTTTGAAGGTTTGGAAGAAACTCTGGTTGGCCGAAAGAATTCTCAGGTCTGAATTCAGTACCACCAGGGGATTGTGAACCGTTTCCACAATGTTTTCGGCGTATTCACGGGCGTCCTGAATGGCCGTTTCCTGCTGTTTGCCTAGCCTGTCGTCGGCGATTGAACAAAGTATTTGTTTTTCATTCTTCTCACCCAGATCCAGGCAGACACTCTGGAGCCGACCAAAAATCTGCGCCTGATCTTTTCGCGTCAGTCTGATTTCACATGTGTCCCTGCCCTGATTTTTTAGAACATTTGCCAGATGTTGCCAAAATTTCTTTTTTTCACCAGCATCAGCAACAAACTCGACAAAGGGGGTATTGGTTAATTCTTGTTGCTCACTTCCCAGCATGTGAGCACCAGTGAGATTAACCTCTCGAATGAGTCCATGGGCATCAAAGGTGAAACAGGCGACAGGGGCAAAGTCAAAAAGCGCCGCATATTTTTTTCGCGAAATCTCCAATTCTTCCTGAACTCGACACAGCTCTTCGTTATGCATCTGCGGGGTGCTTCCTCTCTATTTTTTAACAGCAGAGCACACTAGCAGTATTGCTTCAAAAAAACCGCAAAATTCCAGTCACTAATTCCGCAATATATTGAGGTTCCGTTAAATACTGAGGGTTGCAAACAGGTATCGATCAACTCAGGCGTCTTAGATATTAAAATAAGTTACTGAAATTATTGAAACATTTAAATACTGATTTCCCACCAAACCTTGGCAGAGACCTTGCTCTGTCAGCAAATATCTCTATTAACGCCATGCGTACGCCCAATTTTCTAAAAAGGAGACGTGATGAATTAAGGCAGCAGTAACAAGCGGAACTAAGTAATTGATAATAGTGCTCAAATTTGTCTGAAAGGTAATATATGAAGAGTAAAACATGGGTTGCACCGAAATTTTGTTCCCTGTTGATTTTGTTTCTTGCGGTTTTGACTGTCCTGTCGGGCTGTGGAAACGGCGATTGGGATCAACCACCAACATCATCAACCATGACTTTAGCCACATTTTCCATCAATGGGGCTCCAGGAACCATCAATGAAGGACCGCGGGCCATCGGAGTCACAATGCCCTTCGGCACCGATGTAACGAGTTTGACGCCGACATTTGTAACCACCGGGTCAAGTGTATGGGTCGGGAATCTTGAACAAACCAGCGCGGTAACCGCCAACGACTTCACCAATCCGGTCGTCTACACAGTGACAGCGGCGGATGGCGGAACGGCGGACTATCTTGTAAGCGTCAGCCTCGCGCCGAATACTGCCAAAGCCTTAACCACCTACTCCTTTGTCGGTTTCCCCGCGTCACCTGCGGTCATAAACGAAGTGACGAATAGCATTACAGTAACCTTGCCCTCGGGAACAGATGTGACCAACCTGATAGCCAACTTTGCCACCACCGGAACCAGCGTAAAGGTTAACGGCGTCAATCAGGTGAACGGCTCAACCGCCAATGATTTTACTAATCCGGTTGTCTACACAGTGACGGCGGCAGACGCTTCGACGAAGTTGTATACGGTCACCGTCAGCGTTCCTGCGGCAAATGCTTCAGCCAAGGCCATGACCGCCTATTCCTTTGCCGGCTATACCGGGGCAACCGGAATCATCAATGAAGCAGCTAAAACCATCAACCTGACTCTGCCCTACGGAACCGACGTCAGTGCCCTGATTGCAACCTACGCAACGACGGGAACCGGTGTCACTGTAAACGCAGCGAACCAAACCAGCGCGGTAACCCCTAACGACTTCACCAATCCGGTGGTCTACACGGTTACGGCGGCGGATGGCACAACGGCGGACTATGATGTCAGCGTCAGCCTCGCGCCGAATACCGCCAAAGCCTTAACCACCTACTCCTTTGTCGGTTTCCCCGCGTCACCAGGGGTCATTAACGAAGGAGCTAAAACCCTTGAGGTAACCTTGCCCTCAGGAACAGATGTAACCAACCTGATAGCCAACTTTGCCACCACCGGAACCAGCGTAAAGGTTAACGGCGTCAGTCAGGTGAGCGGTTCAACGGCCAACGACTTCACCAATCCGGTCGTCTACACAGTTACTGCAACAGACGGCACAACGGTGGACTATGATGTCAGCGTCAGCCTCGCGCCGAATACCGCCAAAGCCTTAACCGCCTACTCTTTTATCGGTTTTCCTGGTTCACCAGGGGTCATCAACGAAGCAGCTAAAACCGTGGCGGTGACTCTGCCCTCAGGAACCGATGTGACCAACCTGGTGGCGAACTTCACCACCGCGGGGACCAACCTGTCCGTTGACGGAAGTGATCAAATCAATGGAGTAACCGCCAACGATTTCACCACTCCGGTCGACTATACCGTCACGGCCGCAGATGCTTCGACGCAAGCCTATACTGTGAGTGTGTCCCTGCTGTCGGATACTCTGCCCCAAGGCCCGCTGCCGGTGAATCTTGGTAGCGCCGGAAATTTTGCGATTTTGGCAAAATCAGCCATTTCGACAACGGGAGCCACCGCCGTAGTTGGCGATCTCGGTATTAGCCCTTCAGCGGCGAGTTTCATCACCGGATTCGCCATGATCGCCGATTCGAGCAATACCTTTGCAACCTCGCCCTATGTCACCGGCAACATCTACGCCGCCGATTATGCGACACCTACCCCGGCCATGATGACGACGGCAATCAGTGACATGGAAATCGCCTTCACCGATGCCGCCGGCAGAACCCTGCCTGATTTTACCGAATTGTACGCCGGTGACATCAGCGGTCAGACCCTTACTCCCGGCCTCTACAAATGGGGAACCGGCGTGCTCATCACCAGTGCCGGCGTCACTCTCACCGGTGGTGCCGATGACGTGTGGATCTTCCAGATTTCACAAAATCTCACCGTGGAAAACAGCGCCATTGTTACCCTCAGCGGCGGTGCACAAGCCAAGAATATCTTCTGGCAGGTTGATGGCCAGGCAACCCTTGGTACGGCGGCCAATTTCAAAGGTAACTTGTTGACTCAAACCTTAATTTCTTTCAATACCGGCGCACAAATGACGGGCCGGGCCCTGGCGCAAACTGCGGTTACCTTAAACGCAACTACCATTACCGTGCCCTAAGGGTCAGCAGAAACTCAACCAGGAGGCAGGCAGTTACCCTGCCTCCTGGTTTCTCTCAGGAGAAAACCTACTTTCAGTCCTTAAAGGAGTCTTTATATGGACAATAAAATTTCATTTGTTTCGGTTGCCAGAAATATAGCCCTGGCATTAGTCCTTACGTCTTTTCTTCTTCCAACGGCGGCGCGCGCGGAAATAAAGGCTGGCAGCCTTGAGCTGAGCCCCTTCGTCGGGTACAGCTTTTTTGAAGACAGACAAAATTTGAATAACCGCCCAGTCTTCGGCGGACGTATTGGCTATAACCTTACCGATCGTTGGGGCATTGAAGGGGTAACAGAATTCACGCGCGGCCGGGTCGATGACGTAAACCAGGCGTTTACCCAAAAGGGGCAGTTTACCAGCCCGATTTCTCGGGTTGATATCATCAATTATCATGCCGATCTTCTGCTGCATTTTCTGCCCAAAAGCAATTTCAACCCCTTCATTGTTGCCGGTTTCGGGGCCATGAACTATGACCCCAAAATTAACGACGATGATATGACGGTCTTCAATTATGGTGTCGGTGCGAAATACTGGCTTGAAAAAGATGTCGCCCTGAGGCTGGATCTGCGGGATAACCTTATTCTCGACGACGAAATTCACAATCCTGAGGCAACCCTGGGGATAGTTTTCAGCTTCGGGGGGCAGTCACATTTTGCCGCGGCACCGGCACCGGTAGCGGTCAGCAAACCAGCGTCCAAACCCGTGGCCAAAGTTGAAGAGAAGGTTGTCATTCTGGCATCAGAACCCAAGGTCGAAGAGAAAGTTCTGGTGGCCGCAGTGGAACCCAAGGTCATTATTCTGGCCTTTGAGGATGTTCATTTCGACTTCGACCAATCGGCCCTGAAACCCGAGGCCAAGGTCATCTTGAAAAGAAATATTCAGCTTTTAAAAGATAATCCCAAAGCCAAAATTCGCATTGCGGGCTACACCTCGCAGCAGGGTACCGACGAGTACAATCAGAAATTAAGCGAGAGAAGAGCTGAGGCCGTCAAAGCCTACCTGGTTGAAGAAGGAATTATTGTCCCCGGCAGGCTCGATACCATTGGTTATGGTCATCGCGATCCGGCGGTTTATGAAGCAGCGCCTGCTGAAATTTATTCCGCCGCCGCCAAGGCAAATATGCGTGTTCTCTTTGAGATTATTGTGAAATAAAGACAGACTTCCTTAGGGGCGGAAATTTTTTCGCCCCTATCTTTTTCACCCAGTTCAGAAAGCCAAAGACGTTCCCAGCCCCAGGTATTGCACTTTGTTGTGGTAAAACTGGCCACGCGGATCGTAACCCTGGTACCACTCGGCCATGAGACGCAGGCGGCGCTGGCCGGGGTTAGGATGACCGAATTCGAGGCCGAGCTTCACGCTGATATCCCTTGCCCAGTTGTGTTCTTCCAGGCTCTTCAGGTCGATTCCGCCGATGGGCCGACCGTTCCACAGCAGGGTCTCTTTGCCCCGATACTCCAGACCCAGATGGAGGCTCGCCGGTTTGAGATCGGCGGGTTCCTTGTGAACCAGATATTCGCCGCCGCCGTAGGCACGCCAGTTGCGCCAGTCGAAGGAATAAATCAGCTCAAGAGCTTCGAAGCTCAGATTGATCCGTTCCGGGGGGGGTCTCCTGTTGCAGAAGTTCGTCCCCCAGGTGTGAGCTCTGGTGATAAAAACGCAAACGCAGAGAATTGCTCCCATAGCGATAGCTCAGGGGCAGGCCGATGGTGTAATCGGCGTTGATCAGATCGGCAGACGGGGTCTCCAGGTTAAACTGGGCGAAGAGGGCGCCCTGCACGCTCAGTTGCAGGCCGTTGCCTACACGCCCCCCCAGATACCTCACCAGGCCGAAATTTTCGCCGAAACCGACGGACGCCATGGTGTAGGTTTCAGCGGTCGTGTCAAAGTAGTCGATACTCACAAAAAACTGTGCCTGTTTGGGGTCGGCAATCAGGGGCGAAAACAGGTCGCCGGTCGGGAAGGGGGTCGATTTGCCCGTAACCCCGAGAAAGGTGGGGATAGCTTCGGGCGGCGGGGGATCTTTGGGCCCAATATTCACCGTAATGCTCTTGACGCCGTCAATATAATTCAGCATTTCGGCAGATTTACGGCGCAGCTCATCATCGACAAACAGGGTAATGATTCCCACCCCGTCGTCGATGTGCAAAACATAGCTGTCCGTTTCCCAGCCGTGTACCTGTTCCAGAACAGAAGTGAGATAACCGGCGAGAAAGACATCGTCACCCCGGTCAACCGCCAGGGCAGGGGAGGGCAAAAGCAGCAGCAGAAAGAGGCAAGCGCCCATAAAAAAGGTTATTATGTTCAGCGCTTTTTATGCCCCGCGACCAGCAATACAATCCCGCCAACCAGGGCAAGACCGCCGACAATCGGCGAGAGTGGCAGGGTTCTGGTCTTATCCGCCGACATCTGTAATGGCCCCAGGTCGATAACCTTCTCGCGGGTCGTAACGCTGATCCCCTGATAGGCGAAGGCCGCGATGGCGATTCCTATGAGAATAATGCCGATGATTGTGTAGGGGTTCATGGTTGTCTCTCCTTCAGGGTCGTTGAGTTCGCATATGTCTGCTGATCCAAAGGTTGATCAATCGCAACGAACGTGCCACTGAAAATTATTGACACCCATGAGCTAACCTTCTGAAAATAGGTCGAAAATAAAAATGCAACTGGCGAGAAGCAGCGAAAGTGGCAAGGGGCTACCGTCATATTTAACAGAACCGCCAAATATGACGTCTTCCGCCCAATTGATTGCGGGACATTTCGTGACGACTGGTATACACTCTTAATTAAAAGAAAATTTCCCGAGGCGAGTCATGAGCAACGCATCACAGAAAAATACGACTCCGCAGGCCGAGCCAGCACCCCAGGAGAGCCCGGCCTTTCCCATTGTCGGCATCGGTGCCTCCGCAGGCGGGCTGGAAGCGCTGGAACTGTTTCTGCGGCAGGTGCCGGAAAAATGCGGCCTAGCGTTTGTTATTGTTCAACACCTTGACCCGACCCATAAAGGCATTCTGCCCGAGTTGCTCCAGCGCGCAACCGGCATGGAAGTGCATCAGGTGCGCGACAACCTGAAGGTCAAGGTCAACTCTGTCTATGTCATCCCCCCGAATAAAGACCTGTCCATTCTCCACGGAGTGCTGCACCTCTTCCCCCCGGTCGCCCCTCGCGGCCTGCGCCTGCCCATTGATTTTTTCCTGCGTTCCCTGGCCGAGGATCAACAGGAAGCCAGCATCGGGGTTATTCTTTCGGGCATGGGTTCAGACGGCACCCTGGGGCTGAAGGCAATCAAGGGCAGAGGCGGTCTGGTGCTGGTGCAAGACCCGGCCACGGCCAAGTTCGACAGCATGCCGCGCAGCGCCATTGCCTCCGGGTTCGTCGATCTGGTGGCTCCGGCGGATCAGCTGCCCGAAAGGATCATCGCTTACCTGCATCACGCCAAGGTCCTCGCCGATCCCGATTGTCCCATGGAGAAAAAAGACCAGAGCGCCCTGGATAAAGTTATTATTTTATTGCGGAGCACTGTTGGCCAGGATTTCTCCCTCTACAAAAGAACCACCCTCCAGCGCCGCATCGAACGCCGCATGGGCATTCACCAGCTCGGCAAAATTTCCGACTACGTCCGCTACCTGCAGAACAACTCTATAGAAGTGGAACTGCTCTTCAGGGAACTGCTCATCGGGGTCACAAATTTTTTCCGCGATTCCGAAGCCTGGGATCGGTTGCGCACCGAGGTGATTCCGGCCCTCCTCGAAAAACGCCCGGAAGGGGGAATGTTACGCGCCTGGTCGGTGGGCTGCTCCAGCGGCGAGGAAGCCTATTCCCTGGCCAAGCAACCATAAAGGGACGCAGTTAATTTAGTTGACTTAATCGTTTCCCCATGCTAATTTCCCCTCCATGCCAAGAACAGCCCGTATTGATATCCCCGGTCTTCTCCAGCATGTAATGGTGCGTGGCATCGAAAAGCGCGATATTTTTCTTGATAACGACGACAAAGCACTGTTTGTTGAACGCTTGTCCACGCTGCTGATCGCGACCGGGACTGAATGCCTTGCCTGGGCGCTTCTCTCCAACCACTTCCATTTACTTCTTCGTCCCCAGTCGACCAAGCTTGCCACTTTCATGCGGCGCTTGCTGACAGGCTATGCCGTGGTCTTCAATCGTCGCCATGGACGCAGTGGTCACCTCTTTCAAAACCGCTACAAATCCATTGTTTGCGATCAAGACGCCTATCTTCTTGAACTTGTGCGTTATATTCATCTGAATCCCTTGCGGGCCGGCCTGGTGGAATCTGTTGATGGGCTGGATTCCTACTCGTGGTCGGGCCATGCGGTCATTCTGGGGAATCGCGAATTAGCGGGACAGAAGGTCGCGGAAGTGCTCCAGATGTTCGGCAAGCGCAAGGAGCGCGCCCGGAAACTGTATCGGACTTTTATCGAAGACGGCATCAAGCAGGGGAAAAGGGATGAGCTGGTGGGTGGCGGATTACGGCGCTCCCTGAAGCTGTCAGGCGCAAAAGAGCAGCAAGCTTACGATGAAAGAATTCTCGGCAGCGGAGAGTTTGTCGAACAACTGCAACGGGTAACGGAAACCACCGACATTGCCCTGGGCCGTGTGTCACTGGAAGACATCCTCAGCAGAATAGCGCCCATATTTTCTATCACCCCCAACTCCCTGCGGCAAGGCGGCAAACGAAAAGAGATGTCCGATGCCAGAGCGGCTTTCTGTTACGTTGCGGTCATGAAAATGGGCGTGAGTGGTGCAGCGGTTGCGCGACTGTTGAACATCAGCCGCGCCGGCGTTACCCTGGCTGCGCGAAGGGGCGAAAATATCTATGCGAGGAGTGATGAGTTACAGACGGTAATTTTTAGTTTGCATGATTAACAACGTCCCCCTGTTACTCGAAATATTGTTTGCTTAAGTAGGCGCCATTTTTTAATCTGACATCATCAAGAACATAACCTCGAAGCGTGAAATCTTTTAATACTTGCCCTGCCCATTTTCTAAAATGAGTAGCTCTTTCAGAGTTAACTCGGAAACCTACAGCAATAATACCTTGTAAATTATAATGCTCTACTTCACGGGAAACTTCCCTTGTGCCCTCTGTTTGAACTATTCGAAATTTTCGAATAGTTGCCTCAGCTTGCAGTTCGCCAGTATTAAATATTTCTTTTAGGTGATAGTTTATTGTATTGACTTCAACGCCAAAAAGTTTTGCAATCAGCTTTTGAGTAAGCCAGACATTTTCATCTTCTACACGAACGTCAATGCCGTCTTCACCAGCTTGGCTGGTAAACACCAAGAATTCCGCAGTAGAGTTACGAATCCTTAATAATTGTGAATTATGAGTTATGAATGGTGAATTAGTTGTTTCTTCATTCGTGTTTGATAATTCATTTTCTTTTTTCTTTTCATTCATGATTTACCATTCACCCTTCATAATTTTTTAACGATCATCCAAGCAGTGGCCGATTCAGTTCGTTTCCATATGTCGGGGGGATTTATCGTTTGCGCAAACACAATCAGGGTGATCCCCCGCGAACAAAAAAACCGCCGGTGCCAGAAGTCTCTGGTTCGTGCGGTTTTTGTCATCCTGTGTTTAGATACTTCAGCATCGTCCCACTCCATTCCACTATGCCTTGCGGCATCCTCTCCATCCCCGAACTTTCAACAGCACTGAACAGTCCACGGGCAATAAACCACGGACGGCAAGTACAATCAAGGGAAATATCCGCCTGACAGGAAAGAGTGTGGGACGCTGATTTACGCTGAAAAGGCATGATTGAGACCAAAGTCAAAATCAGACTTGCGCAATCTGTCTGGTTGATAAACCAGTCAAGGGCAATTTAACAGGGATGAAGGGGATACAGGGGATATGGCTTAAACCCTTAATCCAGGGGTGAGCTTGATCTATCCCTTTCATCCCCTTTATCCCTGTAAATATAGGTGTATAGGGTTTCAAATCAGCGTCCACCTTGAATTTTCTCCTGCGCCATCACATCGAGGGCCCTGATGATGCGCAGTATGCCCGCATTGGCGGGGGTTGGAATACCCAGTTCTCGCCCCAGGGCCACAACCTTGCCGGCAAAAATTTCGACTTCGGTGGGGCGTCCGGCCTCGACATCCTGCAGCATCGATGTTTTCCCCTCAGGCGCGAGTCGATTGAGCACCCGCCACCATTCCTCAAGATCCGCCTCGCCAAGGTCAATTTCAAGGCGCCGGGCCAGAAGAATGACTTCTTCCATCAGGGGGGTGATAACCGCCCGGGCGGCTTCGCAGCGCTGAAAAACACCATAGGGCGCGCGCAGAACGGCCGAAGCCTGATTTATTCCGACATTGATCATAAATTTCCACCAGAGAATGCGTTGCATGTCGGCGGGGGTTTCCCAGGCCAGCCCGGCCCGATCAAGGGCTTGCTGGATCTTTACGACCATGGGGCTTGCGGGCTGATTGCGACTTTCACCGAAATAGAGCTTGCCCGCGTGGGCAACCTGAATTCCCTCGGCGGTGCGCACCGCATCAATGCCCACTGCGACACAGAGCAACACCCGTTCGGCACCAAATTCAGCCGCAATCAAGGCTTCGCTGTCGAGTCCATTCAATACGGAAAGAAAGAGGGTCTGCGGGCCGACCAGTTTACGCAACAGCGGCAGCCCGGTGGCAAGATGATGATGCTTGAGGGCGACGATAACCAGGTCGGCGGCGGACTGGTGTCTGCTGCCGTCATTGACCGGCAGCTTCAAAGTTTGATGGTTGATCCTCAGCCCGTGTTCCTTCAGCAGGGCGGCCCGGGCCGGATCGGCCAGCAGTTGTACCTTGAAGCCGACGGTGGCGGCAAAGCGGGCGGCGTAAAAGGCACCCATGGCTCCGGCGCCGAGCACAACGATTTTTTCAATAGGCTGCATATGCGGGTCTCCGGCAGCGGGGCTTAATGGCAGGTTAATTCGTAATTATCCCTGTTTATTGCTTTTGCGCCTATCTTTTT
>Ga0210030_1000977_pt1 | contig 20865 bp, 5 predicted proteins | sample CryGeymeta201523_FD_183986 | JGI IMG/M metagenome (GOLD analysis project Ga0210030, IMG submission 183986) | Groundwater microbial communities from Crystal Geyser aquifers in Utah, USA - Crystal Geyser metaG 2015-23 (SPAdes) (version 2) | ecosystem: Environmental > Aquatic > Deep subsurface >...
TCGGGTCGGTGTCGTTGGCAAGCAGGCTTGCAACTGAAATAGCCGTCTGGGCAGTGTCTTCGTCAACACTGATGTCGTCAGGATTGGCGACTGGTGGACGATTCAACAGGCCTTCAATGCCGACTGCATCCAGGAATGAGCCATCTGCGAATTCGATACGTTGCACACCCGGCCCTTGGGCGAACCAGTTGGTCAGTGTGATGGAGTCGGTCGTACCCATCACACTGATCAACATGTCGTTCCCGACACGGAATCCTTCGAGATTGGCTTCGATCAGGTTGCCGCCCACAAAGAGCGTATCGAGACCCGATGCATCAACAATGGTGTCGGCCCCGTCACCCGGGTTGAATTCGTAGCGATCATTCCCTGCACCACCCATCAGCGTATCGTTGCCTTGTCCACCAATCAGGGTGTCCGCCCCTGCTCCACCATCCAGCACGTTCGCACCGCTGTTGCCAGTGAGGATGTTGTCCAGCGCATTGCCAGTTGCATTGATGGAGGCTGCGCCCGTCAGGGTGAGGTTCTCGACGTTGCCAGAAAGGGTGTGAGTGACGCTCGACTGAACGGTATCAATACCCGCGTTCATGGCTTCTATTACAACATCACCTGTGTCGTCGACGATGTATGTGTCATCACCTGTGCCACCGGCCATAGAGTCTGCTCCAACCCCACCATTGAGGGTGTCGTTGCCGGCATCACCGATCAGTGAGTTGTTGCCAGAATTACCGATAATCTCGTTGTCCAGCGCATTTCCTGTACCGCTAATATCGGCAGTGCCATCGAGGACAAGATTTTCGACATTGGCACCCAGCGTGTAATTTGCACCGGCCTGAACAGTATCGAACCCCTCACCCGCAGCTTCAACAATCACGTCACCCGTGTTATCCACCACATACGTGTCATCGCCTGCGCCGCCCGACATCGTGTCTGCACCGGCTCCACCATCGATCAAGTTGTTGCCGCTATTGCCGACGATTACGTTGTTCAATGAATTCCCCGTAGCGCTGAGCGAATCTGCGCCTGTGAGAACGAGATTCTCCATATTGTTGCCGAGGGTGTAACTGATGTTGGATTGAACCGTGTCAGTACCTGCATTCAATGCTTCAGTTACCACATCGCCTGCATTGTCCACGACATAGGTGTCATTACCTGCACCACCTGCCATCGTATCTGCGCCAGTGCCACCATCCAACACGTTGTTGCCGCTATTGCCAGTGATCGCGTTGTCGAGTGCGTTGCCCGTGCCGTTGATCGCAGCCGTCCCGGTAAGGGTTAGGTTCTCGATATTGTCGGCAAGCGTATAAGTCGCGGACGAGTTCACACTATCGGTGCCCTCACCAGCGTTCTCCACAATCACATCGGCCGTGTTGTCTACGTAATAGGTGTCATTGCCCCCCAGACCGGCCAGCACATTAACGCCGCTGTTGCCTGAGATGACGTTGTCCAACGCATTGCCGGTGCCATCGATGGCAGCTGTGCCTGTCAGCGTGAGGTTCTCGACGTTGTCAGAGAGCGTGTAAGTGACACTGGACTGTACGCTATCCGTACCGGAATTAACTTCTTCCACTATGACATCACCGACGTTGTCCACGACGTAGGTGTCGTTACCCGCACCGCCGGACATCGTGTCTGCGCCTGCGCCTCCGTTCAGCACGTTGGCTGCTGCATTGCCGATAATTATGTTGTCGAGTACATTGCCTGTGCCGTTGATCGCGGCGACACCCGTCAGAGTTAGGTTCTCGACGTTTGCAGTCAGTGTGTAACTGATGCCGGATTGAACCTGATCAATACCCGCATTCAACGCTTCCGTCACCACGTCGCTGGCGTTGTCCACCACGTAGGTATCGTCACCCGCTCCGCCCGCCATGCTGTCCGCACCTGCCCCACCGTCCAACACGTTCGCGGCTGCATTGCCCGTGATCGTATTATTCAAAGTATTGCCGGTGCCGTCGATGGCATCCACCCCAGTGAGGGTGAGGTTCTCGATATTCGCACCCAGGGCGTAAGTGATGGACGACTGAACCGTATCAGTGCCGGAGTTTGCTGCTTCGGTCACTAGGTCGCCGATATTGTCCACTACGTAGGTGTCGTTGCCTGCACCGCCCGCCATGCTGTCAGCGCCGGTGCCACCATCGAGTGTATCGTTGCCAGAGTTGCCGGTCAGACTGTCGTTGCCCTCCAAACCGGAAAGCACGTTGTTGCCGGAATTGCCCACAATCACGTTGTCCAGCCCGTTGCCAGTTCCATTGATTGATGCCGTACCGGTCAGAGTGAGATTTTCGACGTTGTCCGTCAGCGTGTACGTGACGCTGGATTGAACGTTGTCGACACCTTCATCAAGATTTTCGATAACAAGGTCGCCGGCATTGTCCACGACAAATGTATCGTTACCGGTGCCACCCAGCATGGTGTCCGCACCAACCCCACCATTTAGCGTGTCATTGCCTTCCAGCCCCGTCAGCACGTTCGCACCGCTGTTGCCAAGAATGACGTTATTGAGCATGTTGCCCGTACCGTCGATATTGGCCGCACCGGTGAGGGTAAGGTTCTCGACGTTGTCGGTCAGCGTATAAGTGATGGAAGATTGGACAAGATCGACCCCTTCGTTCAGGTTCTCTGTAACCAGATCGCCGACGTTGTCCACCACATAGGTATCATCGTTCAAACCGCCGGACATCGCATCTGCGCCCACGCCACCATCCAAAATGTCATTGCCTGCCCCACCAAACAGCGTGTCATCACCCGCTCCTGCATAGAGCGAATCAGCACCTGCACCGCCATCCACGATATTGTTCGCAGCATTGCCCGTGATGATGTTGTTGAGTGTATTACCTGTGCCGTCGATGACATCAGCGCCGGTCAGGGTCAAGTTTTCGACATTGGCAGTGAGCGTGTAGGTGATGGACGACTGCACCAGATCGGTTCCCGCATTCACTGCCTCGGTCACCAAGTCGCCAACATTGTCCACCACATAGGTGTCGTTGCCCGCGCCGCCCGCCATCGCATCCGCCCCCGTGCCACCGTTCAGCGTGTCGTTGCCGGAATTGCCGGTCAGGCTGTCGTTGCCATCCAGGCCAGACAGCACGTTGTTGCCGTTGTTGCCCACGATCACGTTGTCCAGCGCGTTGCCCGCACCGTTGATCGAGGCCGTGCCGGTCAGGGTGAGGTTCTCGACATTGTCGGTCAGCGTGTAACTGATGCCGGATTGCACGTTGTCGATACCTTCACCAAGGTTCTCAATGACGATGTCACCCGCGTTATCCACCACATACGTGTCATCGTTCAAGCCACCCAACATGGTGTCTGCACCCGCACCGCCATTCAACGTATCGTTACCTTCCAGACCCACCAAGGTGTTGTTGCCTGTATTTCCAAGGATGATGTTGTTGAGGATGTTGCCCGTTCCGTTGATCGCAGCCGTACCGGTCAGAGTGAGGTTTTCGGTGTTATCCGTGAGCGTGTAGGTAATGGACGACTGCACAAGATCCGTGCCTTCTGCGAGGTTCTCCACGACAAGATCTCCAATGTTATCCACCACATAGGTATCGTCGTTCAAACCGCCCTGCATCGTGTCCGCATCCAGGCCGCCATTCAGCGTGTCGTTGCCCGCACCGCCCAGCAGCAGATCATTTCCCTCGTTGCCGTAAAGTCCGTCATTACCGTCGCCGCCGATCAGCGTGTCGTCACCTGTGCCCGCATAGATCGTGTCGGCTCCCGCCCCGCCGTCCAGCACGTTCGCCGAGGTGTTGCCGGTGATGATGTTGTTGAGCGTATTGCCGGTGCCGTCAATGCTGTCCGCGCCGGTCAGGGTGAGGTTTTCGACGTTCGAGGTCAGCGTGTAGGTAACGCTGGATTGCACCAGATCGGTTCCCGCATTCAACGCTTCGGTGACGATGTCGCCCGCATTGTCCACCACATATGTGTCGTTTCCTGCACCGCCCGCCATCGCATCCGCCCCCGTGCCCCCATTCAGCGTGTCGTTGCCGGAATTGCCGGTCAGGGTGTCGTTGCCGTCCAGGCCAGACAGCACATTGTTGCCGTTGTTGCCCACGATCACGTTGTCCAGCGCGTTGCCAGTACCATTGATCGATGCCGTGCCGGTCAGAGTGAGATTCTCGACGTTCGCGCCCAGCGTGTAAGTGATGGAGGACTGCACAGTATCGACACCTTCATCAACATTCTCCGTCACTGCGTCGCCCGCGTTATCGACGACATAGATGTCGTCGCCTGCATTGCCAGCCATGCTGTCTGCGCCCGTGCCGCCATTCAATACGTCGTTCCCGGTATCGCCGATCAACGTATCGTTTCCTGCCAAACCGTACAAACCATTGTTGGCCGTGTTGCCGATCAGGATGTTGTTCAGCTCGTTGCCGGTCGCGTTGATGTTGTTCGCGCCGGTGAGGGTGAGGTTTTCGACATTGGAAGCCAGGGTATAGCTCACCGAAGAAAGTACGGTATCGATACCGGCATTCAGCGCCTCGACCGTCTTGTCGCCTGCGTTATCGACGATGTAGGTGTCGTTGCCCGCGCCACCGGTCAGGGTGTCAGCGCCTGCTGCACCATCCAGAACGTTTGCACCGCTATTGCCGGTGATCGCGTTGTTCAGTGCATTGCCCGTGCCGTCGATGTTGGCTGTGCCGGTGAGGGTGAGGTTTTCGATATTGTCGGAGAGGGTGTAGGTCGCCGAGGCATAGACGCTGTCCGCGCCTTCGTTCAGATTTTCTGCAATGACATCGGCTGTATTGTCCATATAGTAGGTGTCGTTACCCACTCCGCCCGCCATCGCATCCACGCCCGCACCGCCATCCAGCGTGTCGTTGCCCGCCATGCCACTCAAGACGTTGTCGCCAGCATTGCCGGTGATGAGGTTGTCGAGCGCGTTTCCTGTGCCTGATTCTGCGCCGCCCGTAAGGGTAAGATTTTCCACATTGTCCGATAGCGTGTAATCCGCCGAAGCGATCACGCTGTCCGTCCCTTCGCCGGCCAGTTCGACTACCGCGTCTGCGGAATCGTCCACGATGTAAGTGTCATTTCCCGCACCGCCTGCCAAGCTGTCCACTCCCGCACCGCCGTCCAGCACATTGTTTCCGTCCGTACCGACGAGGCTGTTATCCAGTTCATTGCCAGTACCGTCCAGATTCGACTCGCCAGTCAAAACGAGGTTTTCAACATTGCCACCCAAAGTATAGGTAATGGAGGACTGCACGGTATCCGTGCCAGCGCCGGTAGATTCATTCACCACATCGCCGACTTCGTCCACGATGTAAGTGTCATCACCCGCGCCACCCGACATGCTGTCCGCACCGAGTCCACCATCCAGCAGGTCATTGCCCGCACCACCGAGCAGCGTGTCGTTGCCGTCGAGGCCGCTCAAGGTATTGCCGCTATCGTTCGCGGTGATGAGGTTGTCGAGCGCGTTGCCCGTGCCGTCAATCGCGGCTAAGCCAGTGAGGGTGAGATTCTCGACGTTGTCGCCCAGCGTATAGGCGATGGAGGACTGCACGGTGTCCGTGCCTTCGGCAAGGTTTTCCGTGACGACATCGCCGATGTCATCAACGATGTAGGTGTCATCACCCGTGCCGCCGGACATGGTGTCTGCGCCTGTGCCGCCATCCAGCAGATCGTTGCCCGCACCACCCACCAGCGTGTCGTTACCTGCCAGAGCGGAAAGGATGTTGTCGCCCGCATTGCCAGTGAGAGTGTTGTTCTGCGCATTGCCTGCGGCATCGATATTCGCCGCGCCGGTAAGCGTAAGATTTTCCACATTGTCCGAGAGCGAGTACGCCACCGAGGCAAACACGCTGTCGTCACCCTCACTTGCGTTCTCGACCACGATGTCTGCGGCGTTGTCCACGATGTAGGTATCGTCACCCGCTCCAGCGGCCATCGAATCTACACCGGCACCGCCATCCAACGTGTTATCGGCACTATTACCCGTGATGTTGTTATCCAACGCATTGCCAGTGCCGCTGATCGCAGCCGTACCGGTCAAAGTCAGGTTTTCAACGTTATCGCTCAATACATAACTGACGCTGGCTTGAACAGTGTCCGTGCCTTCTGCGGCATTTTCGACAACCACGTCTGCCGCGTTATCCACGATATAAATATCGTCACCCGTCCCGCCCAGCAGGGTGTCCGCGCCTTTGCCGCCATCCAGCCTGTCGTTGCCTTCCAGTCCGGTGAGCGTGTTGGCGGCATCGTTGCCGACGATGACGTTGTCGAGCACGTTGCCGGCGCCGTCGATGGCAGGATGCGTCTGCCCTGCAATGCCGGTCAGGGTGAGGTTTTCTACGTTATCGGTGAGGGTGTAGGTGATGCTCGACTTGACCTGGTCGATGCCTTCGCCCGCGTTTTCGATGACAAGGTCGCCTGCGTTGTCCACCACGTAGGTGTCGTTACCGGTGCCGCCCAGCATCGTGTCTGCACCCGCGCCGCCGTCCAGCGTGTCGTTGCCTTCCAGCGCAGTGAGCGTGTTGTCGGCGATATTGCCGGTGATGACGTTGTCCAGCGCGTTGCCCGTGCCGTCGATGGCGGCCGTTCCTGTCAGCGTGAGATTGTCGAGGTTGTCCGCCAGCGTCCAGGTCAGATCGCTCTTGACGGTGTCGATGCCCTCACCCGCCGCTTCGGTGGTGGTATCAAGCAGGTTGTCCACGATGTAGGTGTCGTTGCCCGCGCCGCCGATCAAGGTATCCGCACCCGCGCGGCCGTCCAGCGTGTCGTTGCCAGCACCGCCAGTCAGCGTGTTGTCGTTGCTGTTGCCGGTGAGGATGTTGTTCAGCCCATTACCCGTACCCGTCAGAGAAACACCTTCAGTCAGAACCAGGTTTTCAACATTCGCCCCCAAGGTGTAGTCGAAGGGGCTGATGACGGTGTCAGTACCTTGGTTCCCGTATTCAGTGATGGTGTCGCCCAGATTGTCGAGCAGGTAGGTATCGTTGCCATAGCTGCCCGCCATCGTGTCCGCGCCGATGCCGCCATCCAGGATGTTGCCATAGCCGTTGCCGACAATGACGTTGTTCAGCGTGTTGCCGGTGCCGGTGATCGCGCTGCCGGTGAGGGTGAGATTTTCGAGGTTATCGCCCAGGGTGTAGTTGATGCCGGATTGCACGGTGTCGGTGCCTTCGAGTGCCAGTTCGATCACGACATCGCCCGCATTGTCCACCACGTAGGTGTCGTTGCCTGTGCCGCCGATCAGGGTATCCGCACCGCCCTTGCCGTCCAGCGTGTCGTTGCCTTCCAAGCCCATCAGGGTATTGGCCGCGTCATTGCCGATGATGACGTTGTCCAGTACGTTGCCCGTGCCGTCGATGGAAGCCGCCGCCTGTCCCGAACCGGAAAGGGGCGTGAGCGTGAGATTTTCGACGTTGTCGGTCAGGGTGTAGGTGATGCCGGACTTGACCAAGTCCACGCCTTCGCCCGCGTTTTCAATGACTGCATCGCCAAGGTTGTCCACGATGTAGGTGTCGTCGCCCGTACCGCCCAGCAGCGTGTCCGCACCCAGCCCGCCATCCAGCGTGTCGTTGCCAGCCAGCCCGATCAGCGTGTTGTCGTTGGCGTTGCCGGTGAGGACGTTGTCGAGCGCGTTGCCGGTGCCATCTACGGTTGCCGTGCCTGTCAGCGTCAGGTTCTCGATGTTGTTGCCGAGGGTGTAGGTCAGGCTGGTCTGGACGGTGTCCGTGCCCTGCCCTGCCTGTTCGGTGACGGTGTCGGCCAGCGTGTCCACGACGTATGCATCGTTACCCGTTCCGCCCGCCATCACATCCGCGCCCGCGCCGCCGTCCAGCGCATCGTTGCCCGCGTTGCCGATCAGGGTGTCGTTGCCGTCCATGCCGTACAGTGCATTGTCCGCCGCGTTGCCGGTGATGAGGTTATCGAGCGCGTTGCCGCTGCCGGAGATTGCGCCTGCGCCGACGAGGGTGAGGTTTTCTACATTGTCGGTGAGGGTGTAGCTGACGCTGGCTTCCACTACGTCCGTGCCTTCTGAGGCATTTTCAACGACGATGTCGCTTGTGTTGTCCACCGAGTAGGTGTCGTTGCCGGCGCCGCCTGCCAAGGTGTCCGCCCCAGTGCCGCCCAGCAGCCAGTCGTTGCCTTCTCCGCCGGTGAGGGTGTCGTCGCCCGCGCCGCCCGCCAGTATCTGGTTGAGCGGGATGCCGCCCGGCGTGGTGGCGAGTGCGGTGAGTGTGTCGGCATTGATTGTGCCGAGTTGCAGGGTGGTGAGGTCAAATGTGCGCCCGTCGGCGAAGGTGACGGTGTCGAGTTTGTTTTTGCTGCCTTCGGTGAACCAGTGGGCGACGGTGACGCTGTCGCGTCCGTTGATGTGGCGGAAGACGAGGGCATCGCCTTCCATAGCGATGCTGATGTCGCCTGCGGTGATGGGTAATTGGTTTTGATAGGCGATGCCAGAGCCGAATTGAATGGTATCGATGCCTGAATCGCCGTGCGTTTCGAGGATGGTGTCGTTCCCGTCTCCGGCATTGAAGACGTAGGTGTCGTTGCCTGCGCCGCCGTGTAGCAGGTCGTTGCCGAGGCCGCCGATGAGGGTGTCGTTGCCATTGCTGCCCAGCAGCAGGTCGTTGCCTGCACCGCCGTTAAGTACGTCATCGCCTGTTTGTCCGGCAACGAGGTCGTTGGCATTGCCGCCGTTAACGGTTCCGGTCGCGTTGGTGTGAATGCCGCCGCCATAACCAAAGTCCGCAAGCGTCGCGGCCACGGCTGCATCGCCTGCATCAGTTGCCGCCCAGTCGGTGAGCAAGGCGAGGCCATCCCAGCCTGCGGCTTCGAGGGTGTCGCCCATCAAACGGCGCAAGTCGAGCAGGTCGCCTATGGCGGTGTTGGCGTTAACGATATGGGTGGTATCGAGTCTTGTGTCGAGCGCTGCGAAGTCGAGGCTGAAACTGCCGCTCGCATCCAGCGTCAGGCCGATGTCGTCGAGGTAAGGTTTCAAGCGGGTCTGCACTACCAATGAATCATAGATAGATTCCTTGATCGCACTGTAGGCCCGATCCAGCAGCGCGAGCTGGGTGCCGTTCATGTTGATGCTGATGTGGCTGCCGGTGACGCTCATGCCGGTGACGCCGCCTTGGGCGTTGGTGGTTTCCCAGGGCATGTGGTAGAAGCCGCGTCCGTTGAAGGTTTCGAGGACGGTGAGTTTGTGTTGCCATTCTGCGCTCAGGTTGCTGGCGAGGGTGTAACCGTGCGCGGCGGCTTTGGTTTGCATGTCTTCGAAGCCGGAGGTTGCACCCCAGTCGGCGATGAGGGTGTCGAGTTGGGCGCGCTGTTCGTTGCGTGTTGTTGTTGCGGCGAATTGGCCGAGGGCGGTTGCCAGCGTCGCGCCTTCGGTGGTCTGGATGCTGGCGGCTTCTCGCAAGTCGCGCACCACACCGCTGCCTTGCATGTCCGGCAATGTGGCGGTATCAACTGTGGTGGGAATGACATCGGTGAAGGTGCGGTGAAAAGTGTCCACAGCCAAGTTGATGTCGGCCATGCCTGCCGTCACGCCCGCCGTGCCGGTGCTGCCATCGGTTCGGGTGTAGCTGCCGGTGTCGGCGATCTGGTTGCCGTTGGCGAGCAACTGGCTGTGGGCGACGTTGGTGATGTTGAAGCTTTCGATGCCGAGTTCGGCGAGAGTCTTGAGTTCGCCATCTTGCGAAACACCGTCCTGATTCGAATCCTGCCACACGCGCAGGGAGGCGAAGTTCGCATCGGCGGAATTCACCACGCCGTCGGCGTTGGTGTCTTCCTGTGCGAGGGCGGCAAAGCCATCCGCCGTCTTGCCTGTGCCGGGGATGGTGGTGCCGGGTTCATACGCGGGCGTGGCATCGCCAAACAATTCTGTGCCGTCGTTGATGAGGCCATCGCCATTGCGGTCGAGTACGAGGAAGCCATCGTTGGGTGCTACCCAGCCGACGCTGCTTTGCACGCCTTCGCCGGTGAGGTCGAAGTAGACGGGGGTGGCGGCGTTAATGGGTACGGTTTCGATGCCGTTGCCGTTGAGGTCGAGGGTTAAGGGGTCGCGGCGGGGGATGAAGCGTTGGGCGGCAGAAAATATGTCAGCAATGGTTTGTTCGATGCCGTTGATGGTGTTGCCAAGGCCGAGACCGAATTCAATGAAGTCTTTAGGCAGTTGTTTCAAGAATTCGTCGAAGGTATTTATGACACCATCTTGAAGCAATCGATCAAATGCACGCTTTGCCCCATCAAGATTGGCCTTTATTGCATCATCCAATTTATCAAAAGGAACATTGGCCACATCCATCCCTAAACCACCATACCCAGAACCGAAAAGGTTAGGGGGAACCCAATCGGCAAGCGCCCCTGCCCAACCCCAGTCTGGCATCCCAAGGTTGTCTACTGCGTTTTTAATGTCTGTTTTGACCACCTCTTGAGCTGTACCGATGGAGCCATATTGAATTGCATCACTCAATAGTTTAATCGCCAGCGTATCAGATGCCGTTTGAAACTGCTGGTCAGTAATCGTCACGCCTTGAGATGCCGCAACGGATTCTGTCGAGCCACGCACAAATTCACTCTGGAGTGAGCCATCGTTTGCATTGATATGGGCGGCGGTATCGAACCAAGCAGAAAGTGCAGTGAGATCTTGGCTCTTGGCAAAATCACTTTCAGTTGGGATTTTCTGGTTGACGATGTCACGCAAGTAGTTGTAGCCATCGGCGTATTGGGCATTCTGAAGAAAGTTCTGTAGTTCAGTTACTTGATTAGAATTGAGAGCGACAGCCATGATTGATCTCCATTAAAGAGTTGTTTATTTGGATTGAAAGGATTTCGCCAGTTTAAGTACAGCGTTATCTACGGCGGTTACGTCTTCAATAAAATGCTTGGAATCACGAACTAGTTTTTTAGATAACAAATAATTCAACTCAATATGCGGGCTTAGTTTCCTGTTTATTTCGTAAGCTCTCGCCCAGTCTCCCGCATCATCAGCCAAGATGTTGCTTCCATCTGTTGCGACAAACTTGAAGTACGTGCCTATCGCGGTTGCATTGATTTTGTATTGATACATCTCCACACCATCTTTGCTTTCCACAAACCAAGGAGTTGCAAAAAGCGTTCCCCCCTTGGGTTGTGTATGCCGCAAGACATAACTTGAACGTGCAGCCTCGATTTTTGCATGATGCTTTACGACTACCCTGACCCGATCAAGAGGAACGGGGGATTCGTTCCCCGTATAGGGCGTGCCGTCAGGAAATTTAAAGTTAAAGGCAAACCCCCTTTCGAACACTTCTGGTGTAAATTTTTCTGGCACGACAAATAACGCCTCATTTTTTTCGGTTTCGTTTATCGCTTCTTCACTTACGTCGATGTGGATCATGCCGCCCTCTCTTTTCGCGTTATTAGGTAACGGGATATCGCGTGTCGAAACAAATACAAATAAGCCAAACAAAATAATCAGACAACTGATAACCCAAAGGGCTAACCTCGATATATTTTTCATCCCACCATCCTCGCCTCAAACACCGCATCATTCGCCGCCGTCCCATTACTCAGCACATCCCAGCCCGCTCCTTCCAACGTATCGCCCATCAGGCGGCGCAGGTCGAGCAGGTCGCCTATGGAGGTGTTGGCATTACCGGTGTGGGTGGTGGTGAGTCGGGTGTCGAGCGCGGTAAAGTCGAGTGCGATGCCTGTGCCGGTAAGGGTGAGGCTGATGTCGTCAAGGTAGGGCTTCAAGCGTGTCTGCACGATGAGTGCGTCGTACACCGATTCCTTCAGTGCGCTGTAAGCCTGATCCAGCAGGGCGAGCTGGGTGCCGTTCATGTTGATGCTGATGTGGCTGCCGGTGACGCTCATGCCGGTGACGCCGCTCTGGGCGTTGGTGGTTTCCCAGGGCATGTGGTAGAAGCCGCGCCCGTTGAAGGTTTCAAGGACGGTGAGTTTGTGTTGCCATTCTGCGCTCAGGTTGCTGGCGAGGGTGTAGCCGTGGGCGGCGGCTTTGGTTTGCATGTCTTCGAAGCCGGAGGTAGCACCCCAGTCGGCGATGAGGGTATCGAGTTGGGCGCGCTGTTCGTTGCGTGTTGTTGTTGCGGCGAATTGGCCGAGTGCGCTGGCAAGTGTCGCGCCTTCGGTGGTGGTGATGCTGGCGGCTTCGCGCAGGTCGCGCACCACGCCGCTGCCTTGCATGTCGGGCAACGTGGCGGTGTCAACTGTGGTGGGGATGACATCGGTAAAGGTGCGGTGAAAAGTGTCCACGGCGAGGTTCACATCCGCCATGCCTGCCGTCACGCCCGCCGTGCCGGTGCTGCCATCGGTTCTGGTGTAAGTGCCGGTGTCGGCGATCTGGTTGCCGTTGGCGAGCAACTGGCTGTGGGCGACGTTGGCGATGTTGAAGCTTTCGATGCCGAGTTCGGCGAGAGTCTTGAGCTCGCCATCTTGCGAAACACCGTCTTGATTCAAATCTTGCCACACGCGCAGGGAGGCGAAGTTCGCATCGGCGGAATTCACCACGCCGTCGCCGTTGGTGTCTTCCTGCGCGAGGGCTTCAAACCCATCAACCGTTCGCCCTGAGCCTGTCGAAGGGTTAGTAGTTCCTGCCTCATATGCTGGAGTGGCATCGCCAAAGAGTTCGGTGCCGTCGTCTATGCTGCCGTTGCCGTTCCTGTCCAGCACGAGGAATCCATCATTGGGCGCGACCCAGCCCACACTGGTCTGCACCCCTTCTCCGGTGAGGTCGAAGTAGACTGGGTTGGCGGCATTGATGGGAACGGTTTCGAGGCCGTTGCCGTTGAGGTCGAGGGTTAAGGGGTCGCGGCGGGGGACTTGGCGTTGGGCAGCAGTGAAAGCGGCATTTACCCATGTCGCAATGTTTAACCAACCTTGAGCCGACATCGCCGCTGTTTGATATAGCGCCTTAACGACCCCACCCCACTCAATACTTCCGGTTGCGTCGACATTGTAGTCGGCCATAGTCTCGCTAAAGACTCCGTCGCCGAGTGCATCAGTTGCAAATTCTGCAAACTGGTCAGACGTTCCCGCCCAATCATTCGCTGCTTGTTCGATGAAATTCTTCACGGCATCTTGCCAAGACTCTCCTTGACGTTCGGTGCCGTTGCATCCGATACACCAAGCGGCGGGGCCTGCCCGGTCATCAAAAAATGTGCCAGTCCAAGCGCTTGGTGGAAGTCCGTTTGTATCAAAGACCTCATGGTGATAATCGCGTATTTCATTAGCCGGGATTGGCTCCCACTGTCTCTTGTCTCTTGCGCTAAAATCTGCCTGCATCAGTTCCTGCATGATCTTGTTGCGATCCAGCGGCACACCAAGCTCCTGAGCTTTATTCTCAAGGAAATTATTCGCGTACTGCCCCCAGAATCCAGTATCGGTTGCCGCTTCATAGGCAAGGTTGCCATAGTCGTGACCATTAGCGGCCAAGGTGCTGTAATAGCCCGCTGCATTGCCAGCGTCCTTATAGGCTTGCAATTGTGAGATAACTGTCTGTGAAAGGCTCATTTGTATTCTCCTTGGTTTCGGTTGTCTTCAAATTTTTGTACCAGATGCAAAACGCCGTCCTCTATCCTCATCCACTCCGATAGCTGCGCTTTCGGATAAGTGTAATGAACGTACACATGCGTTGAGTATTCGATGTAGGTACTACAGGAGGGGGACGGTACTTTCCCCTCCGAACTGCATCCCACCCAGTAAAAACTGCCATCAGGTTTGGTGCCGACAAAAAGATCGTCGTCGCTTGACAGTTTGTTGGGAAATTTTTGCAAGCGAAGCCCAAATGGCCCATTGAGATCACGCGCAGTTTGATTACGTGTTGTGCGCTCATATATCTCTCGACGAGTCATCGATACGTGCCCCGTTGGTCTTTCGTTTGCTGGCATCGCGTGTTCCCCCAGCACCATGCGTATCTTTCGCCTCCACCCCGGCTTCTCAAACTCATGGCGATTAACTTCTGTGAGTGGTTCAAAATCAGGCAAGAGGGCATGCAGATTAACGCCTGTCACCCTTCCGCCCTTCCAGTCACCACGCGACCAAATGTAATTCTTGGGAATAGAAAATACTTTGTCACCTATCTCCAACCGCGCAAAATTAGCGTTTGTTGTGGTGCCGTATCCGATATCCAAGCGTTGTTTTGTCTCATATGCTATCCAAAGCAAAAAACTGACAACCAAGACAATCGACACCATAGCGAGAATAGCTATCGACTTCCAACTAGTCTTCCGACTGACCAAAGAGAGTGACTTCAATTTGTATTTCATCCCATCCTCCTCACCTCAAACACCACATCATTCGCCGCTTCGACCCATGCGCCTTTGCCGCCGTCCAGCGTATCATCGCCCGCCAAAGTGTCGTTGCCCGCAAGGCCACTCAGGGTGTTGTCGCCCGCATTGCCGGTGAGTGTGTTGTCTTGCGCGTTGCCGCTGGCGTTAATGTTGGCCGAGCCGGTCAAGGTGAGATTTTCCACGTTGTCGGATAGCGCGTAGTCCGCCGAGGCGAACACGCTGTCCGTGCCGGCTCCCGCATTTTCTGCCACCACATCGGCGCTGTTGTCCACGATATAGGTATCGTCGCCTGCGCCGCCCGCCAGCGTATCCACACCCGCACCACCGTCCAGCACGTTGTTGCCGCTGTTGCCGGTGATGCTGTTATCTTGTGTGTTGCCCGTGCCGTTGATCGCAGCCGTGCCGGTGAGGGTGAGGTTCTCGACGTTGTCGCTCAGCGTGTAGCTGACGCTGGCTTGAACGTTGTCTGTGCCTTCGCCAAGATTCTCGGTGACGATGTCGCCCGTGTTGTCGGCGATATAGGTATCGTCGCCCGCGCCACCCAGCATCGTATCCGCACCCTTGCCGCCATCCAGCGTGTCGTTGCCTTCCAGCCCGCTGAGGGTGTTGGCGGCATCATTGCCGGTGATGACGTTGTCGAGCACGTTGCCCGTGCCGTCGATGGCAGCCGTGCCGGTGAGCGTGAGGTTTTCTACGTTGTCGGTGAGGGTGTAGGTGATGCTCGACTTGACTTGGTCGATGCCTTCGGCAAGGTTCTCAATGACGAGGTCGCCTGCATTGTCCACCACGTAGGTGTCGTTGCCGGTGCCGCCCAGCAGGGTGTCGGCACCCGCGCCGCCGTCCAGCGTGTCGTTGCCTTCCAGCGCGGTGAGGGTGTTGTCAGCGGCGTTGCCGGTGATGATGTTGTCGAGCACATTGCCGGTGCCGTCGATAGCATCGGTTCCGGTGAGGGTGAGGTTGTCGAGGTTGTCCGTCAGCGTCCAGGTCAGGCTGCTCTTGACCGTGTCGATGCCTTCGCCTGCCGCTTCGACGGTGGTGTCGAGCAGGTTGTCCACGATGTAGGTGTCGTTGCCGGTGCCACCGATCAGCGTATCCGCACCGATGCCGCCGTCCAGCGTGTCGTTGCCCGCCAGCCCCGTCAGGGTGTTGTCGTTGCTGTTGCCGGTGATGGCGTTGTTGAGTTCGTTGCCCGTGCCAGTCAGTGCCGCGCCTTCGGTCAGGGTGAGGTTTTCAACATTCGCGCCCAGCGTGTAGTCGAAGGGCGCGATGACGGTGTCGGTGCCTTGGCCTGCGTATTCCGTGACGGTGTCGCCGAGATTGTCGAGGAGGTAGGTGTCGTTGCCGTAGCCGCCCGCCATGCTATCCGCGCCGATGCCGCCGTCCAGGATGTTGTTGTTGCCGTTGCCGATGAGGGTGTTATCCAGCGCGTTGCCTGTACCGCTGATCGCGTTACCGGTGAGAGTGAGATTCTCTACATTGTCGCCGAGGGTGTAGTCGATGCCGGATCGCACGGTGTCGGTGCCTTCGCCCGCGTTTTCGGTCACTACATCGCCGCCGTTATCCACCACGTAGGTATCGTTGCCGGTGCCGCCGATCAGGGTGTCTGCACCGCCCATCCCGTTCAGCGTGTCGTCACCTTCCAGGCCCATCAGGGTATTGGCCGCGTCGTTGCCGGTGATGACGTTGTCCAGCACGTTGCCGGTACCGGCAAGATTTGCCGTGCCGGTGAGAGTGAGGTTTTCGACGTTGTCGGTGAGGGTGTAGGTGATGCCGGACTTGACCAAGTCCACGCCTTCGCCCGCGTTTTCAATGACTGCATCGCCAAGGTTGTCCACGATGTAGGTGTCGTCGCCCGTGCCGCCCAGCATGGTGTCCGCGCCCGCGCCGCCATTGAGGGTGTCGTTGCCTGCTAGGCTCGTCAGGGTGTTGTCGTTGCTGTTGCCGGTGAGCACGTTGTTCAGCTCATTGCCGGTTCCGTCCACCGCGTCCGTGCCGGTGAGGGTGAGGTTCTCGATGTTGTTGCCCAGGGTGTAGGTCAGGCCGGTCTGGACGGTGTCCGTGCCCTGCCCCGCCAGTTCGGTGACGGTGTCGGCCAGCGTATCCACGACGTATGCATCGTTGCCCGCACCGCCCGCCATGACATCCGCGCCCGCGCCGCCGTCCAGCGTGTCGTTGCCCGCGTTGCCGATCAGGGTGTCGTTGCCGTCCATGCCTTGGAGATAGTTGTCTGCCGCATTACCCGTGATGACGTTGTCCAGCGCATTTCCGCTGCCGGAGATTGCGCCTGCGCCGACGAGGGTGAGGTTTTCTACATTGTCGGTGAGGGTGTAGCTGGCGCTGCTTTCCACTACGTCTACGCCTTCGCCTGCATTCTCGATGACGACGTCGCCCGAGTTGTCCGCCGCGTAAGTGTCGTTGCCGATGCCGCCACTCATGGTGTCTGCGCCTGTGCCGCCCAGCAGCCAGTCGTTGCCTTCTCCGCCGGTGAGGGTGTCGTCGCCCGCGCCGCCCGCCAGTATCTGGTTGAGCGGGATGCCGCCCGGCGTGGTGGCGAGTGCGGTGAGTGTGTCGGCATTGATTGTGCCGAGTTGCAGGGTGGTGAGGTCAAATGTGCGCCCGTCGGCGAAGGTGACGGTGTCGAGTTTGTTTTTGCTGCCTTCGGTGAACCAGTGGGCGACGGTGACGCTGTCGCGTCCGTTGATGTGGCGGAAGACGAGGGCATCGCCTTCCATAGCGATGCTGATGTCGCCTGCGGTGATGGGTAATTGGTTTTGATAGGCGATGCCAGAGCCGAATTGAATGGTATCGATGCCTGAATCGCCGTGCGTTTCGAGGATGGTGTCGTTCCCGTCTCCGGCATTGAAGACGTAGGTGTCGTTGCCTGCGCCGCCGTGTAGCAGGTCGTTGCCTGCACCGCCAATGAGCGTGTCGCTCCCATCGCCGCCCAGCAACCAGTCGTTACCCGCGCCGCCGGAAATTGTATCGTCTGCCGTTTGGCCGACGAGTAGATCGTTATAGGATGCAAATCCGCTGATGTTGCCAGAGCCTGTCTGGAGGCCGCCAAAATCAGACTGGGTCGTGTAGGAATAACTGCCGAAGTTACCTCCACCGAGCATGGTCTGATGCTGAAACCCGAATTCGGCCAGTGTGTCGGCCACGGCACGGCGGACAGCATTCCTGTCCAGCAGTGCTTGATATTCTTGATATTGAAGATTGTATTGTTGCCACGCTTCAGGAGTTACACCGATATTGCCCGCATCGGGCGGCACAGGGTGAGCGAATTCAGATTCAAAGTTGCCGAGTTCTGATGCCCAGTTGGTCAGTAGTTCCAAGCCATCCCACCCGGCCCCTTCCAAGGTGTCGCCCATCAGTCGGCGCATGTCCATCAGGTCGCCCACGGCGGTGTTGATGTTGCCTGTCTGTGTGGCGTTGAGGCGCGCGTCGAGTGCGGCAAAATCCAAACTGAAATTCCCCTCCGCATCCAGCGCCAGACTGATGTCATCCAAATAGGGCTTCAAACGAGTCTGCACCACCAGTGCGTCATACACCGATTCCTTGAGCGCCGTGTAGGCGCGATCCAGCAACGCAAGCTGCGTGCCGTTCATACTGATGGTGATGTGGTTGCCGCTGACACTCATGCCGGTGACGCCGCTTTGGGCGTTGGTGTTGTCCCACGGCATGCTGTAGAAGCTGCGACCGTTGAAGGTTTCAAGGACGTGCAGTTTGTGTTGCCACTCGGGCCCGAGATTGCTGGTGAGGGTGTAGCCGTGCGCGGCGGCTTGGGTGGCCATGTCTTCGAAGCCGCTGGTGGCGGCCCAGTTGGTGATGAGTGTGTCGAGTTGGGCGCGTTGTTCGTTGCGGGTGGTGCTGGCGGAGAATTGACCGAGGGCAGTCGCAAGGGTTGCGCCTTCTGCGGTCTGGATGCTGGCAGCTTCGCGCAGGTCGCGCACGGCTCCACTGCCTTGCATGTCGGGCAGGGTTTCGGTCTGCGGGGTGAGCGGGATCACATCGGCAAAGGTGCGATGGAAAGTGTCCACAGCCAGGTTGATGTCGGCCATGCCTGCGGTGACGCCTGCTGTGCCGGTAGTGCCGTCGGTGCGGGTGTAGCTGCCGGTGTCGGCGATCTGGTTGCCGTTGGCGAGCAATTGGCTGTGGTTGATGCTGGCGACGTTGAAGCTTTCGATGCCGAGTTCGGCGAGAGTCTTGAGTTCGCCATCTTGCGAAACACCGTCCTGATTCAAATCCTGCCACACGCGCAGGTTGGCAAAGTTCGCATCGGCGCTGTTGACGATGCCGTCGCCGTTGGTGTCTTCCTGCGCGAGGGCGGCAAAGCCATCCGGCGTCTTGCCTGTGCCGGGGATGGTGGTGCCGGGTTCATACGCGGGCGTGGCGTCGCCAAATAATTCCGTGCCGTCGTTGATGAGGCCATCGCCGTTACGATCCAGCGTGAGGAAGCCATCGTTGGGTGCTACCCAGCCGACGCTGCTTTGCACGCCTTCGCCGGTGAGGTCGAAGTAGACGGAATTCGTTGCGCTGACGGGGACGGTTTCGAGGCCGTTGTTATTGAGGTCAAGGGTTAGGGGGTCGCGGCGGGGGAACCAGCGTTGGGCTCCTGCAAAATAGTCTGAAATTCTCTGCAACAGCTCATATGCTTCGAAACCTATGGACTGCACAAGAGGGTTCCAAATCAAAGCATCAAGAATCGGGATAAGCTCCGGTGTAACTTCAGGCGAAATTACTGAAGGAATCACATCAACACCGGGCTGATGCAGCATTTCAATTGCCCACATACTGCACTGGACACCGCCCGGAAGAGCAAGAACGGAATAATCTGGAGGAGCTGCATCTTGTGCGGCTATGTTGCTCACTAGGCTGTTGTACTGATCTTGAGTCAGTGAAAGTGGGCCGCTTGTTGAAGTGTATTCTGATGAAGAAATTACGCTTTCTGGCCTAACATCGCCAGGACCATAGATAATGTTTCCGAAACTGTCTTGGGATGGATAAAATCCCCATGCCTCGACAGAGCCATTTGGGTGGGTAATATGCAGCCATGTGTGCAGATTGTGGCTACCGTTCAAAACTCCAGTTCTTACCTCTGCTGTATAGCCACTCATTATTCTTTCTCCCCAATGGTTAATTCAAAATATGGTTTGATGCCAGCTAGTGCGCCAATGCCAAGAAACAACGAATCACGCCATTGCTCACGCGATTCAAAGTACATAACAATACGGAACGCCTCTTTACGCTCCCGCCGCTCATACAAATTCATGCACAACTCGATTATGTCCATCACTGCTTGCTGGGGAATTTCCTTAGCTCGATATAAGTGCAATGTGTAATTACCGGGAATTCCAGTAATACCAAGCCAAGGATTTTCCCTGTCATGCGCAATATTCATTCCATTTTTTTTCAACACTTCTACAGCTTCAAATGCAACTGTATCCATGAACTCTGGGTATGCGTTTTTGCCAGCCACCGCCGGCGGCGATACCAAGCACACACCCAATAACAGAATGCAAATTAATGAGGTAATCAAAGGGGGCCGCATCGCAGTAATTTTCCGCATTTCACAACTCCTGTTTGTAGTGCAAACTCTGAACATATCTTTTCACTCACCGCTCCCTCCCCGCCTCCTGAAACGCCCCCATCACCGGCGAGAGCAGATATTCAAGGATAGTTCTGGTGCCGAGGTGTATCTCCGCCGTAACCTGCATGCCGGGGCTGAGGGCGTGCTTGATGCCGTTGACGATGAGTTCTTGTGCCTTGAGATCGACCAGTGCGCGGTAGGCGTAAGGCTGGCCGTTGGGTGATTGGGCAGTAGGCGGCGCGGATGCGCCTGTGCCTTGTTGGCTAGTGTCGGTGGCGTCGGCACTGAGGTGGGCGACTTTGCCTTGCACCATGCCGTATTTCTGGAACTGGTAGGAAGCGAATTTGATCTTGACGGGTTCACCCAGGTGGATGAAGCCGACATCCTGGTTGGAGACCCACACTTCGGCTCTGAGTATCTCGTCCTTGGGCACGAGGGTCATCAGGATGGTGCCGGGGCTGATGACGGTGCCGATGGTGTGGGTGGCGACGTCTTTGATGATGCCGTCTTGCGGGGCTTTGAGTTCTAGCAGGCCGTTGCGGTATTGTTGTTTGGTGACTTCGGCCCGGGTCTGGTCAAGCTTGCCGCTGAGGTCGGCGCGTTCGGCTTGCAGGCGTTGTTGGTAGTCGGCGCTGATCTGTTCGAGTTTGCGGCTGGAGGCGGTGAGGGTTGCTTGGGCGCTGGCAATGAGGTGTTGCTGGGTTTTGAGATCCTGGGATCTTTCGGTGTATTCGCGTTGTTTGTCGGCGGCTTCAAATCTACTGACGTAGCCGTCTTTGGCGAGATCAGCGAATGCCTCGGCTTGCTTTTGATAGTGCGGCAGGGTTTCGGTGAGTTTGGTGCGCGTTTGTTGGGCGGCGGCCAGGTCGCTTCGTGCTTTGTCGCGCACGCTGCGTTCTTCAGCGAGAGCAGTCTGGTAGGCGAGGCGGTTGGCGCGGTATTGGGCGAGGGCTGCGCGGTAGAGGGATTCGGGTTCGTTATCTCGTCGTTTGAAGTCGCGGTCGCCCAGTTCGGCATCGATGCGTCGCAGGG
>Ga0210030_1000991_pt1 | contig 20704 bp, 10 predicted proteins | sample CryGeymeta201523_FD_183986 | JGI IMG/M metagenome (GOLD analysis project Ga0210030, IMG submission 183986) | Groundwater microbial communities from Crystal Geyser aquifers in Utah, USA - Crystal Geyser metaG 2015-23 (SPAdes) (version 2) | ecosystem: Environmental > Aquatic > Deep subsurface >...
TGTCATCTGGATTGAAGACCAGTCGGGAGCACAATTTCAGGGAAAAAGGATTTTCTGTCAAACGAAACCCATCATGTGCAGTGTTGGCCGGACAAGCCTGTATAGCTGCCATCAACGCATCCATCCGCGTGATCTCTTCTGCAAGCTGGGGATTCGGTAACCGAAAAACCGCTTGTGGTGAACCATTCGATCCGTCTTCACGTTCCATCGCTTTGTACTGGACCATGACAAAGCTCTGGAACGTTTCGTTGAAATAGATGAGATCGGTACCGGTTTGCTCTTCCAGTGGAAGCCTGTTGGCAAGGATGACAGTGAGTCGTTCAGACGTCGCTTCTGATTCGAATACCGCTGCGTTGTATGGGTAAGTCTTGATGATGTCAAAACCAGGAAGATGCATCAGGTCATGAACCACCATCGGGTCTTCACGCAGTCGAGCACTAGGCAATCCTTCAAGGAACGACACCGGAGCCCCATCTGGTGGTGACCACTCTTGAACGGGGTTGCGGCTTAAGCCTGCAATCGACAATGCCGTGAGAACGGCTTCTTTCTGTTGCGCCAAGTTGGCTTTGGTTTTGGGTGAAAGACGCTGAATACGCTCTGTTTTGGCTTGGCTAAACTTCTCCAGGATCGAGTTGGCCAGAGGTGCGAGTTGTCGAATCGTCTCAGTGACGACGGTAAAGCCCTTATCGGTCAGCATGCCACCTAATTCGAAACGCTTTCGCACGGAAGCGGCATTGCGCTTTGGCAGGCGATTGATGATTCGCTGAACCGACAAGGGTGCCGAGAGCTCTTCAACTCGATCAAGGTTCAAACGGCTCAGCCCAGTACCTGCACGAGTGCCCCGTCGGCCCAGGCCAAGGTGCGTAACCTTGCGCGCACAGACGATGAAGCAGACCAGCGGCACGTTTCTGCTGTGCTGAAAGTCCGCCACTGGCTCGGCAAATGACCGATCTTCCGCAAAGCATTCGAGGAATGCGGTCATCCGGTTTTTAGATAGGAGTACGGCGAAGCCGCTTGCCTTGGCCATCTAGTTGGTATTTCCGTTTTCAGAAGCATCGCTGTCATTTGGCTGCGATATTTGCTGCCAATCGTCGGAAATAGCCTTCCAATTTACACTGCGCTCTACTGGATTTTCCTGACCAGTTGCGTCCACTTGCTTGCCTGACCACACCGCCCAGAAATCCGGATCGTCTGATTTAGGCCGTTGGCCTTCGGGCAAGGCGTTCATCTGCACCAGCACCGGAAGCTCAGATGCCCAGCCTAGCAGGATGGCATGTCGCGAAGGCAGCGACGGCAGATCGCGCAGCAGACCACGCAGATTGTCGGGAACCAGTTTATGCACCAACTCCTGGTCGCGGTCGTTGCTGATGCGATGCAGCAGGAAGCTGTTGCATTGCGACAGCACGGTGGGCGATAGCTCGCTGGGACGCTGGGAGGAGAGCACCAATCCCAGGCCGAACTTGCGCCCTTCGCGTGCGATTTTTTCGAAAACTTGGCAACAAATGGCCGCAGCATTCTGGTTCTCGGTGTCGTCCTGGTAGCGCTTGATGAAAGTGTGCGCTTCTTCCATCACAAGAACGGTGGGCAAAGTTTTGCCCTGATTGAGCTTGCGATAACGCTGTAACGCTTCCAGCGTCATACGGGCAATAACCGCAGTGACAATATGTACGACTTCGGCGGGGACCAACGACAGGTCGATGACGGTCACAGTGCCGTTGGAAGCTTGGTTGTCGCCGATGGTGTTGGCCAACCAGTCATGCAAACTTACTTGATCTGAATCTGTTGTAATTTGGCTGATCCTTGTGTCCGACAACATAGTTCGGATACGCATGATGAGGTAATCAAAGAACTGTGAGTTGTTCCCCTGATTAGCCATACTCTCCAAGTGATCCGCAAATTGTGCGCCGTTAAACCGTAACGGCGCATCTTCATTTGGGCCAGCTTGGTAAACGATTCCACCAATGCTTTTAAGATAGTCTTGAAAATTCGTGATAACGATTTCCACTGCTGAAGCAGGAAAATCGTTATACCCGGTTTGCCCATTCTGCTTTCGGAAAGTTTGTTGAGGCCGGTTGAGTAATGCCTGTATTTGATCCCTCAGGTACTCTATATTCGTGCGGTGATCAGAGAACTCGCGTGAATAAGCTTCCATATCTTCTATGAAGATGGGGAGTTTGGGGCCAAACTTCCAGCCTTCATAGGTTTCACCATTCCTGACTTGTGCTTTAAGCGTAATCAGTATTGAGCTAATTTTCCTTCGCAATATAAAAGCAGGATCTTCTGCGATGTCAGCGCCGCTGCGCATCTCGCGTAAAGCTCGCCGAAGCACTGGTCGTTGAGCACGTTCACTAGCCTGGGTAAACGCACTCCACTCTGTGCTGTTCCAGAACCAGAGCGGGACATGAAGTTGTTCAATGCCGCTGTCGGGTTTCGGCTCGACAGCGAACACTCGTACATTACCCAAGCCGTCAAAAGCTCTGGAATACTCGCCATTGGGGTCGAGCACGATAAAACGGGCGTTGGGGTCTGCTCCGCCACGAGCTTTCCGGGCTGCTTCCATCGACCAACGGATTAACCCGGCGACCGAGCAAGATTTGCCGCTGCCAGTGTTACCCAGCACTGCCAGATGACGCCCAAACAGGCGATCGGGATCAATCTTGACTTCAGCGTTGGCAGCTAATGGGCTGATCCCGATCTTTACCCGGCGATTTTCGCCAGATTCGACGATGGCGCGCAATTGGGTTTGGGTTGGCAACAGCACTGGTGCCCCCACTGTTGGGTAGGCTTCTACGCCGCGCCGGAAAATGTAAATCTCTTTGCCAGCGCTCTCACCTTCGTAAAACAGGCCTCCTAGCGGATTGAGGTTCATCTTTCGAAGCGGATAGGGCAAATCGACGAGACCGAAGTCCTGCAGGCCTTTGCGCTTTGGATATTGAGAGCGCTCAATGGTGATCCATTCCACCTGCGCGACCAGATAACCCGTTTCACTGGGCACCAACACGTAACCATTAATGCGCGGGAACGGCCTTGGTGTGCCAGTATTCAGCGCGAGGTTTTCGGGCGCTTCAATGTCCAGCAGCACTTTGATTTCATCGGGTGAAACAAAGTCGATGCTGCCGATACGCAAAGAATCGGCATAGGCAAGGGGTGAAAAGCTCATGCCAGGTCTGCCCCGTCAAAATCACTACCGGCTGAAGCTGAGACAGGCAAGGGAATGTCTCTGGTCCCAAAACGCTGCTTAAGAAGCTCGGCCATACGGAAGGTCGTTTTGTCGATTGCGGCCTTGGGCAGGAAGCTTTCGGTCAGAATTTTTAAATTCGCCAGCGCAGAACCAATTAAAAGACTAATCTGTGAGGGGCGTCCTAGCTCTTGGTAGGTCTGCATGATGCGGCCAAGCGGATCACTGTAAGCAATCACAACCAGATGAGTGGACGGGACTGTAAGCATGTCGCGTATTACGCGGTTAATGTGCTCATCACCAAAGCTGTAGCCATAAGTTATCAAAGCGCTATTGGGGCGACATACGGCGGCAGCGAGGTCGCGGAACAGTTCCACATAGGGGTAGTCTGACGTCTCCCTGTCTTTGGCTGCATTCGGATAAATCATCAACTTATGGGCATCGCCGCCATTGAGTTCAGGCGCATGCAGATAAGGCGCAACATCCTCAACGCCAAAGGGTAATCCAATGCGGCGAATGTCTCTATCGGCCTGTATCCAATCCACCGAGCCATGCAACTTGGTAAAGCGGGTTACTCCTTCCAGATAGCGCGGTTCGCCGCGAATGCCTGGTGGGTTGTAGTGCATGTCCAGATCCAGTCGCGACGAGCGAAAGATTGGCATGAGGGTCCCGAGGAAGCGATCCAGCAAGTGCAATCCCGCGAGTTCGGCACCTGCTTCAATCAGTCGGTCGTAGTTTGTTGTGAAGATATTCAGCCGATCACGCACTCCGGTGCGGCTGGCGAAGCTCATCAAAAAGGTTACCAAAATGTTGAACGCTTGCTCGCGTTTGTCCTCAGCCGCTGTCGCAATTCCGGATTCGGTTTCCAGGATGGACCTTGCAAAGGCTTCTAACGTGGCGGTCAGCTCAGTGCGCAGTGTTTCGGCTTCTGTTGACTTGCCAAGTATCTCCAACCCGCGTAGCAATTCATTAGCAGCGCGAAGCTGATCTTCGAGGTTACCTGTTTCTCGCCCCGCCTTTTGTGCGGCCTCTTTTGCCGCCCTTGCGATCTCATCCTTGAAGCTTGATAAATTTACTTCATCCATGCCAGCCGCAGCCTTATCTGCCGCCAAGTAATGAACTGCATGGGTCAGTCCCGAGCCAGCTAATAACGAAAGATGTTCAGATTGAAATAAAGCGGTCAGCCAGGGCTCGATGCGACTCCGTAGGTCTCTAATACCGAAGGTTTCGGTCTGGTTTAGCCATGTGGCTTCGGATCCTTCGCAGAGTTTGAACTTGCCGGCTTCAGCAGCGGCTTCAAAGTAGATGGGCGCACAGTCATCTCTGACTTTTAATATGTTGCTCATGGCCGCTGCACCCTATTCTTTTGCAAAGTCATTGCATTACTCCACCACGAACCGCAGCTTGCTGGCGTCCTTGCCCTTGCAGCGGTCATTTAGGAAGATTTCGAACCGCTTGCGGAGGTCCTCCGGCGTGGCCGGGGATCCGCCTTGCAGAAGAGCCGCCTTGATGACTTCGCCGCTGACAGCGATCTTTTCAAGCCCTGAGAGTGCCTCCTGGACGGCACTAACGAAGTTCGGCGTCACGGGGTCGGCCAGCTTCTTTGATGCAACAAACTTCTTTATCAGCTCTCGGGCGGATGCCTTAAGCAGGTCCAGGTTGGCCTGAATCATTGGATCTTCCAGATTGTCAAGTAAGGTTTGCTGCCAGCCCTCAAGCAACCGGTCAAGCTCCTCATCCAGTTGCTTAAGCACATTGGCTCCCGGAATGAAGTCGCCTTGTTCATTGGCGGGTCGAAAGCTGCAGTGTGGGCAATAAGGGCTTGCAGAAAGCTCCGACTCCACCAAAGAGGCACAACTCTTGAGCTTGTCGAGCTTGTCGTCAAACGCAGTGAGTTGGCTGGTGGGCATGAGGGAGATGCCGGCTAAGGCACGCATGGCGACCAGACGGGAATCTTTGCGCAAGGCAGTCTTGGTTTTGTCCTCAGTCACGCCCAGGCGTGCCTTGCTGTGCTGGGCGACATAAGCGTTAAGGTAAGCCTTCTTGAGCTGGGTGAGCGTTTGCCGGTATTCAGCGCCATTTTGCGCATTGCGATCTAAAGCGAGTTTGTCCAGAATGTCCTTGCGAGCGCTCTGCGCCTGCTTAACCCACGCGTGATCGCTTGACAGCACCATCTCGGCTTGCGAAAGGTAGGCTGCGGTACTGCCCAACTCGGTTACCAGGTCCAGCAGCTTTTCCACAGAGGCCAAAACTTCAAGGTTCTTTTTCTGGGCGTCGATGTCGTCGGAGCCAATGCGCAAGTTCTTCAGTTTTCCGACCGTGTTGTACGGGGTCAGTCCCTCGGTGAAGGCTTTGAGCGCTTCCAGGCGGGTGCGCCAGTCAAGGATTTCGACGTCCGTGAGCAGCGGCTTGCCCCAGAAAGTGAGCTTGCCTTGCAAATCCGTACCTGCCGTCAAAACACGACCGACAAGCTTGGAAACGGCTTCGAGAAGTTGCTTGACTGGTTCCTCGGAGCCTTGCGTGGCCAGTTGCGCCAGACCTGGTGACAGGCCGAGCAGTTCGAACAACGACCGCAGGACGGCAACGTTGATCTCTTTCGGTGCTTCAACATGTTTGAACTGCTTGAGGTCTTCGAGGCCGCGTTCGGCAAGAAGGGTGATTTTTCCAGAGTCAATTTTGTCGCCGGTGATCGCGAGCACGATGTCGCCCGAATAAACCAAGCTACCCAGCACCGTGATCAACAGGTCGGGCTCCAGCCGGAATTTCACCGGATGAAAGTATTCCACATCAGTCTGCCCGTTCAAGAGCTCAACGCGGTTTAAAACCTGACCATGGCCCTTCGCTTTCAACCGACTCAAAACCTCTTGTGCGTACCGTGAACGACCGGGCTCGATGCGGTCGCCGTCCAGCATTTCCAGAGCGTCGAGCACTGCGTTGGCGTCTTTGGTTCGAGTGCCACCAGCCAAGGCCTTCAGTGCATTGCCAACCAATAACTTGCGGTTTTGTTCAGTCACAAGCAGGGTGAATGTTGGGTATTCCGGAGAAGCCTCTGCAAACTGCTGATTGAGTGCAAGGCCGGAGACAACGTTGACGATGTCGCGGAAATTGGCGCGTTCCTCAGAGCCCAGACGCAGCCGGTCGCGGATGTTGACCCCTTTAGCCCAATCCTGCAGTGTTTTGGACTTGCCCTGGTAAGTGACCTCGAAGGCAGTCATCTGCTTTTCCTGAAGCCACTTGCTCATTTCTTTTAAAGCGTCCTTCGCCTTGTCAAGGTAGACAGCCTTTGCGCCACCGCTGGCGGTCGAGGCCAAGTCTTGCGCAGCCGCGTAAAAAGCAAGATGGCGTTTGATGGCCTCGTCTTTGCCCTTGAGTCGGATAAATACTTCGTCGGATTTGTTCTCATCGCGAAAACGCGGTGGCTCGAACGGTTGAATGAAGTAAACGTAAAAATCACGCTCGGGCTGGGCGGTTGGCCGATCGTTTGGCGCACCAAAAAACAGGTAGCCATTGCGTTCAACACGGTGGTCTTGCCACTCGATCTGGTACTGCCAGATTTGATGACCGGTGACGTAAGTGCTTTCGTCAGTGCGCTCCATCAGCTGCTTGATGGCGCCGTAGTAAGCACGGTCAAGCGCATCGTCGGACAGGGCCTCTGCGCGCTTTTCGATCTGAGCGTCATAGTCGACGTCTTTTTTGAGGTCGAGGTAATACTGCTCGGTGTCAGGCGCTTTGGAAATGAACTGGCCGTTGACCGTTTTGACGATTTCCCTCAGGGTGGTTTGGACGGCGGTGAGCAGATCATCAGCAGGGTCACCACCCAACTCTTCAATGCCTGGTTGATATAGGCACAGGGTGTCGCGCAATTCTGCGGCTGTTGGCCCGACCGGCACATAGATGTCGCCGCCCGTGATGAGTCGATGCACCGATAGTCCCGCAATCACGCGCTGGGCCATGGCTTTATAAGCTGGGCGTGTGAAGGCTTTGAGGACGCGCTCGGTCAACACTTCTGACACTTTTAAGACTGGACCGATGCTGGGGTCTGAGCGGAGCACCGAATTCGATGCCACGGTTTCCCAAAACTTGTCATAGCCGATAAGGCCAGGACGGTCATTGGGGACTTCGTCATTCAAAACGGCCTGGATCTGGTCGCGTAGTGTGACCAGGGCACCCCGTTTTTCGGTGAAGATCAGCCGCTCGAAGGTGCCGATGTACTCGGGGTGAACTGGGAACAGACGCACGTACTCATCCATGCGCTCGTTCATGGAACTGTAAAACTTGGCGAACTTGGTGAGGTAAGTCCTGATCTTGTTCTGCTGGTCAGCGGTCTTTTTGAGCAGGCGCTCGGCGACCACAAAGCTGACGTCTTGCCTGGCCAGCAATACTTGGGTGAACCGATCCTTGACACGGCGCAGGCTGTCGGCGACATGCTGGAAGCGGTTGCTGTCAAAAATAGCCTCTTGGACACCAGCCACGAAGCGGAAGCGCAAATGCTTGGTGACCTCGCCGATTTCACGCAGGAAAGACAGGTCCAGCACCAAATCGTGATCTCTGCGAGACCGCAGGTAATCCAGAAACTCGTCGACCACCAACAGCACGCCGTGGTTGGGGTGAACCTCAGCGAACGCGGTCATCATTTCCTCGAACGCAGCCTTGTTGTTGACCACCTTGTCAGCAGCCGGGAACGAGTAGTTCACGCCTTGTTTTTCAAGGAAGTTTTCAAGTTCCTGGGTAATGATGTCCCGCAGCGACATCTGGCTGGAGATTTCGATGCGGTGAACCTTGAATTTGCCAGCGATTTTTTCTGCCGCCGTTGCAACCTTTGGATGACGAATCATTGGCAGGTAAGCCGCGTCTTCAGCCACCAAGGACAACACAGACATCAAATGGGACTTACCCGTGCCGTAGTTCCCGACCACCAGAACGCCCATGTGGTCGACTGATTCGTCAAAGGAGAGTTGCGGAATCATCTGCTTGGTAATCCGCTCGGCCATGTCGTCTGACATGACGTAGGTGGCCACCAGCTTTTTGGCCTCGTCTGGCCTGTTGGCGTCCAGCAGTTGAATGACCGATTCAATCGGTTCGAATTGGATGAGATCGCTGTAGCGCATATTTTTCTTTCCTTCCTGTTACTGAATACTAAATTTCAAAGGGGACCAGGCCTGCGAGGCCGTAGTCCTGATGCTCTGGATGCCCCATTTCCGCATAGGTCAGTCGACCATCACGTAATTCGCCTGGCCAAACGGCCACGACGCGCTTGACATGCGCATGTCGCTTCAGCAAGTCAAGCGGGTCGAGCTGCAGTGACTTGTCGAACAAGAGTTCGAGGTTGTCCATCAACAGCAAATCAGCAGTAGCATGTTGATCTGCCAGTTCCCGCAAGAGTGTCGTGGTCTGCATGTGCCGCTGCCTTTGTGGAACCACCGAGAGCCGATTACCCAATGCGGAGCCAACGCTGAGCACTGTGCGGCCCCGACTCTTTGCCAGAGCCTGCAACAACGCTGTCTTGCCAGTACGCGGTTTGCCAGTGATCAAAATGAGTTTGCTGTGCAGTGCACTAACCTCATCAACCAGTTGCTCCAATTTTTCGATCATGTGTGCTCCCTGCCCACAGAGCATCTAATCGGGAGCCGCACAATATCAAAGCGCCAATACGTCATCGGGGTCACTCAAAAAGGCTGGACTGCTTGACGATGTATCCAGCAGGCTTCTTTTGTTTCTCGATGGCACCTTCGTCCAGAAGACGCAGCAACCAAGCCTTGGCCTGTGCATTGGAGATGTCCAGCGCAGTGGCTACCTCGGCGTCTTTCATCGGGGCCTTGAGTAGCAGCAGCATCACATCGCGGACCGCAGCAAAAAGCATATCTGCAGGTGTTGATGTTGTCGTGGCCAACAGTGTGGCCTCTTGGGGCTTTGCCTCGGGGGTCGCGGTAACCGCGGGCACTGTCTCAGGTACGCGCTCAACCAGTTCGACTTCGGTTGTGGAAACCGTTGACTGGTTTGGCTCATTTGCCACTTCAATTGCTGGTGGCACCTCGGCAAATTCGGGTGGCGCCTTCTCGGCGTCCGGCAGTGCCTCACCAGAAAATAGCGATGGCTCTGGTTTTGGCGCTTGCGCCGGAACAGGTGCTGCCGTATCGAACACGCCTTCAAAGGCGTCCGCGTCTTGAGGGTTCGGCCATGGCATTGCTCCCTTGCCGCGCAGAGCGTCCAGTCCCACAGAGGACTCTCCGGTCGATCGGACGTACACGGGCACGAATTTGAGCTTATCGAGTTGCTCTACTGCGCCAGTCCAAGTGCCACCTTTGTTGAGATCTGAACTGACAACTAGAGATGCATCTGCAAGCGCATAGATAAGCTTGTTCCGCTGCATGGCATTGCCAACGTTGAAGCCTGCACCGGGGTCATAAGGCGAAATCAATACCAGCTGCCCCTCAAGCAGGAGGTTGCGGTTCTCGCGATTCATGGTTGTCTTTTCCAGACTATCCGCAAGTACGCCACTGACCTTGCCGCCTGCCTCTAGTGCACCACGCATTGCTGCTTGGTCGATCCCTTTGGCTCCACCAGAGACGAGGGTGCGGTGGGCTCGCGCGGCCAGTTTGCCCACCGCCATGGTGTAGTCAATCAGTGTTTCGTCCACATGCCGCGATCCAACGACGGCGATGCCCCCGGAGTCAAGTAAACCAATCTCACCACAGCCGTAAAGCACGGCCGGGGTATCTTCCCGAAGTCGTGCCTTTAGGCGACGCGGATATTCGGCATCTGCACGGCTGATCACCCAGATAGCGCGGGCTTGCCACCGCTCAATGACTTGGCTCAAAAGGAAGCCTCGTCCCAGTAGGCGTTGCAACCTGGCTTCTTCAATAACTGGCTGACAGGCTCGCAAAAGTTCGGACGCATCCGGTGCAACGAGATCTGCTGGCTGGCGCTGAATCTCACGTAAATGGCGAGCAAGTCTCTTGTATTCGCCTGGAGTCAACAGTTCCGAGGACGAACTACCGCGTCCAGCGATCAATGGTGCCGTTAAAAGCAGGATCGCTTGGGTGTTCTGTGACAAGGACGGCATTATTCGTCGTGCCCTGTTTGGGACAAGGCCATCGGCCAGACTTCACCGCTGCCGCTTTTGCGCAAGAGCCAAGCTGCAACTGTGAGTGTCCAACGTGAGTCCACCATGTCGTCGACCAAGATCACCGGACCATGCGGTACCGGATGACCGTTAAGGGCAAGCGAGCCGTCGATGTTGCGCGCCTGCTGTGTACTGTTCGCCATTGTTTTCTGCTCGGGTCGATCGTCTGTTTTTTCAATTACCAAGTGAAACGGCAGACCCAAAGCGGCCGCTAAACGTTTCGAGAAATTCGGCACGAGATCGGGATGCCTTAGGGATGGTACGCATGTCACCCAGGTCGGCTTTGGCAGAGGGCTCCATTCGCGAATCATCTTTACGCATGCCCCGACCAGGTCGTCCGCAAACTTGCCGTCGTGATACTTACCTTGTCTGACCAAGCCGCCCCAACCAGCGTCGCCCCAAACACTCAGTGCTCTGCCAGTCTGGGCCTGGAGACTGGCGTGAATGAGACCTTTGACCCCATAGTTAGGCATTCCACCGTCAGGCCATTTCTTTCTGGCGTCGAATGGACTACATGTACGACGGAGGAACTCCAGTGCCTCTTTGGCAAGCGATGGATCAACTGCTACTGATAGAGCGGGAAGCGTCGGAGCAGAAACGTTGCTTGCATCACCATCAAGCTCATTAATTAAAAACGCCATGTGTTCGCCGAAAGGTAGACCGACGTACTTTTGCATTTGCTTCTGTTCTTCTTGGCGGAGTGTCGTCAGTCGACTTGCGCGAGTCCAAAATTCTTCGCTTAGAGTTGCTGCAGTAAGTTGCCATTTGGAACCCTGCTTGGCGATGGGTGCCGGTGATTCCAAGGAAAGCAGCAGTACTGCTTTTTCAACGCGCCCTTTGGTCAAGTTCAACCTGCCTAACAGTTCAGGAACAGAAAGTCCGGAATCTTCATCCTCAATGGCTTCCAAAACGTCATCCACTTCTTGGCGTGTCGGAAAAGCGTTGCGAATGAACCAGTCGGTAATACGTGTCTCCTCCTTGCCGCTCAGCAAAATGCCATATGCGGCGTCCAATGCTCGGCCAGCACGACCAACTTGCTGGTAATAGGCAACTACAGAGCCCGGCATTTGGTAATGAATGACAAACGAAAGGTCCGGCTTGTCAAAACCCATTCCCAAAGCGGTCGTCGCAATTAGTGCCTTCACTTGGTTGTTTAGCAGGGCGTTTTCGAGGTCCTCTCGGCTATCACCTGACTGGCCTGTGTAAGCTTCGACGTTGAAGCCTCGTGCTTTTAGCCAATCGGTCACCAAATGCGCATCCGTCACCGTCAATGTGTAAATGATTCCATGTCCCTGGAGGGTCGATAAATGCTCAGCCAACCACGCTAGGCGCTCCTCCTGACTGGACAAGGTAATGGTTTGTAAGCTCAGTGAAGGACGATTTAAGTCTCCGCGCATTACCTCCAGATCAGGTCCAAGGACTGACACTAAGTCAGTCATTACGCGATCATTGGCAGTAGCTGTAGTGGCAAGTAGCCGCATGTTATTTGGCAAACTTTTGGCTGTTCGTTGAATGACTCGGTACTCTGGTACGAAATCATGTCCCCAATCAGATACGCAATGAGCTTCATCAATGACCATCAGAGAAATTTGATCGGCGATTGGAAGCAAAATTTGATTGTTGAATCGCGCGCTTACCAGCTGCTTTGGATGAAAAAGCAATATATCAATTTCGCCATTTTCGATGCGCTCAATGACACGAGGCCATTCATCGCTATTTTGAGAATTGAGGGTTTCGGCTCTGACGCCCATTCGCTCGGCTGCAGCAACTTGATTGCGCATCAGCGATAAAAGCGGTGATATTAATAGTGCTGGTCCGAGGCCTGATTCGCGAAGCAACTTGGTGGCAATGAAGTAGACGAAGCTCTTTCCCCAGCCTGTCTTTTGAACAACCAGCAGCCGTCCTTTGCCTTCAACAATATGGCGGATGGCATCTTCTTGACCCTCACGGAACGTCGCATCGGCCCGCCCTGAGCCGATTCGGAGTAGTTCTAGTGCTCGTTTTGAGTTGTATTTCACTTTATTGTTCTCCCTTATCTTTTTCCGGCTGCCGGTATCCTGGCGCTAGTAGTGCATTTTTCACGCCGTAAAGGGTCAGGTGATCTCTGAGCCAGAGCCGATGTTCATGGCCACGCAGGCTGTGGTCGGGTGAGCAGTCAACACTCCACTGGCGCAAGATGTAACCTGCGGTGGCCGCGCGCAGATTCACCTTCAAGACTCCGCCGTCCATGTTGTAGTCCATCTCGGTGATTTCTGGACGGGGTTGGTCTGGGTGCGGTACCAGCTCCAGCTCAACGATTCGAGTCCACTGAATGTCCTGATCGCTGCGTTCAGACGCCTGAACTGGAGCGCCTTTCAAAACGACTGGATTCCTGATCCGGGTGATGACGAAGTCGCGAAACTCCTGGGATTTACGATCAAAGCCACGGACGTGCCAGCGTAGACCGTTATCAATGAGTGCGAAGGGGACGATTTCCCGGTCAGACTGGCCGTTGGAAATGGAGTGGTACTGGATACTTAGAGGGCATTGCTGGTGGATGGCCCGAGTCACAAAACCAAGTGTTGCCAGCTCCGGCTGGGAAAGGCGTGACGGGATATCACTCGCAATCCAAGCCTTGAGCTTGGCTGGTTCACCATCACCGAAGCCCTGAGATAGCCAGGCCATCACTCGTTCAGGCGGGAAGTCAAATACTGGCTGGAACTCGTTGCCGATGACGTAGGACTTGCCCTTTGAGTCGTAATCGATGTTGCCGGGGGCGATCTCTTTGTAGAGTGCCAAGTCCCTTGTCGCTGCCGCGGACTGTATGCCAAAACGTGACACTAGATCCTGTCGGCGAATCTCTCCGATAAAGTGCACGCGCAGTTCCACATAGGCGAGCCGGTCGCGCTGTGGCTGGGTTAGATCGGTAATTTGGTCGTTCAACATCCTGCTGGTTGGCTCGTGCGTTTGGTGGTCAGTTGGCATTATTGCGCATAGTATATAAGTTGCACTAGAATAATTTAAATTACTTTAAAAGATGTATCATGCGTTGTAAAATGATTACCACGTGAATGGAATGGAGCAAAGTCAGTCTTCGCAGCCAACTGGAAGGCTTCATGGCGAGTTGAAGTTGGTAATTGAGAGATCATCGACGGGCTGTTCAAGTTTATGGCTGCGTCACAGCATGCCAACGTCTGCGGTGATGGCCTGTCAGACAAGAACAGAATTCAGCGGGAGACATAGCCGAAAATGTTGGTCGCTATGCCGATTCCAACAGGTGACCGTTTAAAAAAGGGGGTGGAATGAAGAAACCTAAGCAACTTAGAGATGACATTCGAGAGCTTTCGCGACACCTGACGCAAGTCAGGGAGGTTTTACTGAAGCGGTCAGACGTAGAGATTGCCCAAATTGGTAAGGAATGCAAAAGAACTGCCGATTCAATTGGGGACCTACTGAAAACGCAGGAGCTTCCAAATGACTACAAAGTAGCGGTCGTTGGACGCTTCAAGACAGGCAAGTCTTCCTTCGTCAATGAGCTTCTTGGCGCAAAGTTGGCGAACGAGGACACCAACCCTGAAACAGCCGCGATTACCACGTTCAAGCATGGCACCAAGGTTGTTGCCACTGTACATTTCACGGCGCAGGAGAACTGGGCCAAGCTCAAGAACTTATACGCCGAAGACCCGAAACACATTGATGCCCACCGGGTGAAGTTGTGGGAGAGTTTCGGGAAACCCAAAAAAGCAAAAGATGGCACCTTGGAGGAAGCTTTTGATCTCAAAGGGATTGAGCAAAAGTACGTAAAGCCCGGCGGCTTCAATCTTGAAATTGAACTGGTTGCTGATGGGACGAAAAAATCCGAGACGGAATTTCGTCGGAAATTGAAGGAATTCACGTCGGGGGCCAAGCCTCACCATTGCTTGGTTCAAACCATTGAAATTTCGTCCCCTGCCGAAATTCTTGATGAGGGAGTTCTGCTCATTGACACCCCCGGGCTGGACGACACCGAGCGCTTCAGGGTTAGTCTGACAGAAAAGACGGTTGAGGACGTGGACGCAGTTCTTTTCCTTACACAGTCCGGTGAAGCCTATGGACAGTCAGAGAAAGACTTCCTGCTTTCTCTATTGCGCAAAGGCACAGTCAAGCAGTTGATTGTTGTCATCACGCAGGTTGATTTGACCTACGGTAAGCACGTTCGCACGGCTGAAGACAATGACGAAGAGCCCGAGACGCTTGTAAAACGAATTGAGCGAGAGAGAGTTCGTATTGCACGGGAGGTCTCAGCAACCTTGAATGACCTCAGTCAGGACGACTCGCCCGCAATGCGACGCTACAGGGAGCAACTTGGCAATGTGGAGATTGCATTCACGTCTGCCGTACTGCATAGAGACTGGAAGGCAAACAAACCTGTGCCGTATTCAATTGATGCTGGTGACCCTGGCGGCGTTGAAAGGCTCAAGACCCAATTGTTGCGACTGCTTTCTACAGAGTCCCGTCTGGCGCTCACTGCTCAAAACATATCTCTCGGCGCTCGAAGCAATTTGCTTGACTTGCAGTCTGTGCTTCAGACCAAATTAATTGCAATCCGGGACATTAAGGACAAGGAGGTGGCCGAGCAAAAGCTCAGTACCTTTCGTAAAGAATTTGGAGCGGCTAGCGCACGGTTTGAGGGCTCCGTCAAACAGCAAGTGACGCTTCTCGGAGAACGTTTGGAGCAAAGACGTGCACAACACGGGACTTTGATTGAAAACATCGCTTTGCTCGCGGAGCAGCAGATTGGTTACTTTGAGCTCAACGATGTCGGTCGTCATTGGCGGTCGCGTCGTTCTGGGTACTGGGGGTACATGCATGATTTCCAGAACAAGGTCGCCAACAGAATATTTCCCAAAGTGCAGCAGATGTTGGGAGAGTACACGGAGTCCTTCGCGGATTTCACAAAAAGTTTTGAAGTGCACCTCAATACACTTTCGAAGGAAGGAGCTCAGATTTCTGAGTCCCTGCAAATTGGTGCCTCATTGCCGTTTGATGTCACAGCCAAACTGCATGAATCCTTAGAACGCTCACTGCAAAGCGCTCAGGAGTTGATTTCGACCGAGGAGTTACGAGTCAGCGCATTGCTTGAAGATTTTGTTACCGATGAGGTTTCCGATCGCATTGATGAGCGGCGCAAGAAGGTCGCTGACATATGGGGGATGGGCACAACCAAGTCACAGGATTCAGAGGTACGTGACTTTTATCGTGAAGTCAAAGGTTTACTTGCCGAAGCATTGGAAGAGCATTTACGTGGTCGGGCAGCTGACTTTAGTGGTTTTCTTGTAATTGAAGCCGAAGGCGCTCCGAGAGATGCCTTGGATGAGGTCCACTTACTGCTTGAGCAGGCAACAGACAACATTCGGGCAGCCGCTACTGCTCTGATAGCAGGTCAAAAAGAGACTGCTCAAACGCTGGTGGCTGCGATTGTGAATGACTTCAAGGATGTTTTGGTCCAAGCCGAGGAGCTCATGCAAGTTCGAAACATCGTCAGCGAAAACTCCATGAAACTCGGGGAAGTTGACGCAGTTTCAGCGCAAGAACCACGGTCACAAGTAGAGCAAAACGTTGAGCAATCAAAGGATGCCAATTTAAAGGTTCCTGCAAGCGAGTCCAACTCGTCAATTGCTCAAAGCGAATCTGTACCACTCGACCAGTCTGGTGACGATAAAAATTGGTTTGAGCGAGTCCAGAGTGAAGCGACGGTGGCGGTAAACAGAATTCGCCTTGCTGACGGTACAACGGGCTGGCCCTACGAGAAAATATTTCATGAAAAGTGGATTAAGGGTGCGCTCAGACTCCGCTTAATTGACCCGTTTCTTGCTCAGTCGCACCAGATAAGAAACCTTAAAGAGTTTCTGCTGCATATCGCAGAGGTGTGCAGGCCAAAGCAAATCGAAGTCATAACTGGCTTTTGTTCCGTGGATTTGATATCGAATCAGGACCGAGCCATTGATGTCTACACAAAGGACCTCTTTCAGAACTATGGTGTTTCGCTCTCGGTCACCCGCGCTGAAGGGCTCCATGATCGCTATTTGATTCTGGGACACGGGGTTGTCTTCAAGCTTGGACGCGGTCTGGACCTCTACAAGCCGGCCACAGGCTTGGCGGCGCATCGCCCCGCAAATCGACGTGTTCGGGAGACTGGAATTGACGTATTCGCCGTTCCGTCAAGTCCACTGGTATCCCAACAATAGACTCGCGGCACAAGGAGGTTGTATGGGATTTTGGCATACGGGTTACATGGAGTTTCATGAACCAGCTGGGACGGAATGGGTCTATACGCCCACACCAATTCGTTTCACCTGTCAATTTTGCAATGAGTTTTTTCCATCCATAGATGAGCTGCGCAGTCATCGGCTTGAGAAGCATAGGTTTATGCGTCCACTGATGTTTGTGAGAAAAGTTGAAGTCGGTAAGACGACGCTCCAAATCACTCGACCGCTGTCACCTACAGACATTCAAACAGACAAGGTAACCTCTGCCACAGTTAATGGTGTGGCAATTTCACTATCAAAGCTGCCACGATTCCTGTCCGACACAACCAACGACCGAGTCACAGTGGTATTGACAAACGAAGGTGCGAGTTCCTCATTCGAGTTTCTTATTCAAATCGCCAAGGAAGAACATCTTGCTGGAGTTGAAGCTGCCTTCCTCAAGATGGCCAAGTCCTGTACCTTAACCATCCGAGCAATTGACGGCTTCATTGAGGATTGCAAGCCGTTCGAAACGGCTAGCCTTTACTGTGACGGAATTTGCCAGTACCTCTATGGTGTACTGGCGAAAGAGCGAGCGCCAGATTCCGCTTTGAGCTTCGATGAATATCCCAATCGGTTCACCAGGGCAGCAGACGAACTGCAGACGTACGAGCGCTCCCTTGCGCAAATTATTCGGGCGCTTGTTGCCTTCAATTTCAATCACTTTGAAGACGCTCAGAGACAAGCTCCAGTTGGGCAGCTTGAGCACGCAGCAGTTTTATTTTCTGGGCTTCTTGAAGGTTTTCCGTGGCAATTTGAACGCAGAGAGTTCAACAGCAGTACGTTGACTGACCTGCTTACAGACCACGAAACACTGCGTATTCTGAGGTGGACCGTGCTTGGGGCAAAGGAGCTAGCCAACTGCATTGACGATCTGCAAGGGCAACTGAAAAGGGATATCGCCGGTTACGATAAATTCAAAATACAGATTCTGGTGGCAGAGGCCTTGGTGTCCAAGGAAGATGCTGATGGTGCGCGACGAGCTGCGCGAGAACTTATGAGCAACCAAAGGACTCAAGCTTGGGCTGAGGCGCTTGTTGCCCGACTGCCTAAACGGAAAATTAGCGATGAATGACGATAAACGCATCCCAATACAAGACAAAGCCACTGGGGCAATTCGGTTTTCTGAACCAGTCCGGCGGAACGTTCCGAGTGAGTCAATTCCCTTGACCGAGATGGCAAGCTCAAGTCCACCACCTGTGGCAGAGCAAATAGTCGCAGTGAAGTTGGATCAATCTAACAAAGTTGAGTCGATAGCAGGCGAGGCCTTGGGCACCGAAGGTGCTAATCCAAAGGCCAAGTCGAAGCAAGAAATTTCCACGTTTGAGCAATTTCTGTTCCATGCTTATGGGCTTAAGGGACGCCGGGTTGCTCTTAAAAAGAAAGTTTTACAGGATATCTCACCAAACCTGTCTATCCCCGTTGAAGGGTTGGTCGAGCTGCAGAAATTGGTCAATGCTGACAGGCAGTTTTGCGTTCCTCGTCAAATTCTTTTGGCATCACGTGAGATTGATGGCTACCCCTTAATCAAGGAGGCGTTACGAAAGTTTGTCATGGAAGTGATGCTTTCACATCGAGCCTTCAAAAATCCTAAAGTAACTTCGGCTATTCGTAATCTAGAAAATGCGCCACTACCCCATGCGGCATTGAAGTTGGTTATGGAGGAGGTCTTTGAGAAGGCGGAACTTGAAGAAAAACCTGGTGAAAAGAAGGATGGTGAAAAGACTGCCAAAAAGTTGGTTGCTGCAGAGGAAATGAAGATAAACGCAACGAACTGCTTGGCGGTTTGGTTCGCAGTGACAAGGAATCTAGCGCTTGAGGATGTTGCGGATGCTTTGAACGTGGCAGTTTGGACTCCGGCTGGCTACGGCGCGGATAGTGATATCGCCAAACTACGCGCCTTGACGAGCATTGAAAAGGTTGAGGGTGTGGGATTAGCTTGTGAGCAGTACAAGCGGCGCGCTGTAGCCCAAGCAGATGAAGCAGTTCGCGCAAGCGCTGAGGCCGCTAGGCTGCGTACAGAGCATAAAGAGACGCAACTGGAGCTAGAAAAAATACGCATTGAGTTTCACGAAACAAAGAATGCTCTTGAGAAGCTACAGCTGAAGGCCACCGAGGAGATAGCTACCTTGCACCAGTCTGCTGAAACTCAGGCTGCGCATCTTAGAGATGACTTTGAACAACTGAGGAGTCGAGTTCTCCGGCGATTGGTTGAAAACGTGGAAAAGCTGGGTATTGGTTTATCTGCTATTCAGGGCTCAGAACCAAAAGTTCACGTCGTACGCGACAGGCTCGAAAGAGTCATCGATGAACTTCAAAAAGAGATAAATAAACTTAGGGAGGGATAGATTTATGGTAGTCGTAGGGTTTGACTTCGGGACGACAAACAGTCTCATTTCAATTGTCCAAGGTGACCGTGTAATCAGCTTTAACGATGAGCAAGGTTTACCAATACCTTCTGTGGTCTCGTACGAGGGTTCAAAGACTGTTGTAGGTCGACAAGCGCGCGAGCGTATGAATAAGGCTGGACTTGGCGTACAGGGAAACCTGGTTCGGTCGCCCAAGACACTTCTGGGAAAAGAGAGCGTTTACGTTGGCGGCAACGAACGCAACCCGGTCGACATTGTTAGGGACGTTGTGCAGTTTGTTCGGCAGGAGGCCATGCGAACAAGAACTGTGAAGAATCTTCAAGCGGACCATGCTGTCGTGACTATTCCGGTGAACATGGAAGGCAAGCGTCGGTCTCTTTTGCGTGACGCCTTCCGTGCAGCTGGAATAAGTATTGTGCAGTTCGTCCATGAACCACTAGCTGCTCTTTATGGTTACTTGAGGTCGCAAGTGGATATTGCGGCAACTATTCGCAAATTTGACCGGAAGCTAGTCTTGGTGTTCGATTGGGGCGGTGGTACTTTGGACTTGACGCTGTGCAGGGTGGTTGATGGCATGTTGGTTCAGGTCGGAAATGATGGAACAGACGACGTGGGCGGAGACCTTTTTGACGAAGAAATTCGCAATGAAGTCGAAAAGCGTGTTCGTGCGAAGTTAAATCATGCAGGCGATGTTCATGTGCATGAAGATGCTCGGACGCGTTTGATGCACGAGTGCGAGAGAGTGAAAATTGACCTAAGTGGTCGTAGCAACGCCAACATCTTTGTTCAGACATTTTTTCATGAGCTTGACGATCCTGCACTTGATCTAACGCTCTCGCGCGATGACCTTGAGGGGATGGTGGGGAACCTTGTTGTCAAGGGGATTGGGCGAATTGAAAGTCTTTTGGCGCGAGAGGGCTATTCCACAGCGTCGGTTTCCCTGTGTCTTGCTACAGGTGGCATCGTGAACATGCCACTGGTGAAGGCGCGATTACACGAGTTGTTTGGGCCCCAGCGAGTCCATGTCTCCGAGCGAAGTGCATCACTGATTTCTGAAGGCGCAGCTTGGGTTGCGCACGATAAAGCAAGGCTTCATTTGGCTAAAAATGTTGAGCTAACACTTGCCCGCAATTCGTATATGCCGCTTCTGAATGCAGGGTTGGAAATGCCAATCGAAGGTTTAGTCTGCAAAGATAGTTTTACTGTTTACTGCGTGGACCCCTCAGACGGACACGGAAAATTCCAATTGGTTTCTCCGCACAGAGCAGGCCCCAAGGTAATGCCAGACGATAAAAGAAGGACTCTGGCGAATCTGGTCGTGAATGTCGACAGGAAGGCAGCCCCATTCAAGGAGCGACTTCAGCTGGATGTGACCATTGATGACAACTTAGTGCTCGTTGCAAAGGCACGCTCCCTCAACATGCGTGGGTTGGCTGAGGCGGAGGTACATGACTTGGAGTTCGCGTTACAGCTTCCTTCTGGTGGAAATGGTTGGAAGACCACAACGACCGTGCATGACGCTACTGAAGATGGCGCTCTGAATGAGCAAGGCGATTTGGTAATGAGATCAAATATTGCAGATCAGGTCAACGACTATCTTGTGCCTGGCGAAGTTCTTTATCGATTTAACCCTTTTTACTTTGACTCACGAAGTACGCCCCCCCAGTTGCAAATCGATGAGAAGCTGTATTACGAGCCTTGCGTTTATTGTGGTAGAGCGTCTAACGATCCGCTATGCAGGTGTGCATCTGTTCAATTGATGCGGGCA
>Ga0210030_1000992_pt1 | contig 20690 bp, 15 predicted proteins | sample CryGeymeta201523_FD_183986 | JGI IMG/M metagenome (GOLD analysis project Ga0210030, IMG submission 183986) | Groundwater microbial communities from Crystal Geyser aquifers in Utah, USA - Crystal Geyser metaG 2015-23 (SPAdes) (version 2) | ecosystem: Environmental > Aquatic > Deep subsurface >...
GCGATAACGCAAGCGGGTGAGGGGATGTTAGCTCAGCTGGTAGAGCAGCGGACTTTTAATCCGTTTGTCGTGGGTTCGACCCCCGCACATCCCACCAATTAAAAGCGCGCTAAGTGCTTGATTTCAAAGGCCTCCACTCGGAGGCCTTTGTCTTTTGCGGGTTAGGAAGCGGTTTTGATAGCGCAATTGATAGCGCAAAATGGAGCCGGAAGTTCGTCGAGGCGGGATGTGTTGTAGCGCTACCCTAGCGTTTGCTGCGTCTCGTGTCGGGCACACGTGAAACCCTGCGCCTGTTGTCGCCCTCATGTCGCGCGTGTTCGCTTGTTTTCGCCCCAAAAGGCTAAAACAAGTGCCTAGACCTCACTCCACAACGTTTGGAGTAGAGCGATGAAGCGAGAAAAAGTTACGTGTCCCAACAGTGGACACGCTGTGTTGAACCACCCAGCAGCACGGGCAGGCCAGCATGTCTAAGGCCTCAGCACCTTTCAAATACCGCGGCAAATGGCGCGCCCAAGTCACCCTCAAGAACGGCTCGCGTCCCTGCCAGGACTTTGTTTTGCACGCCGATGCAAAGCAGTGGATTCATGACATGAAATCCAAGAGCGACACCGAGCACGATGCGGTCCTGGGAGGACCCTCAGGCGCGACCTTGGCACAGGCCCTGGACCATTACGGGCGTAACTACAGTGTCGACAAGGGTGGCGTGGTGGCTGAACTCAATCGCATCAACCGCTATCTGCTGGGTGTTGGCATGCCGCTACTCAAGGCGGTCGAAAATGACAAGGGTGCAGTCGAAGTTCAGGAGTACCCCGCTACGGATATACCAAAATCCTGGAAATCATTTAACGACAAACGTCGCGCCCTGCGAAAAGGCACATACCTCCAGTTCGCACAGCTGGCAGCCAAACGCTGCAACACCATCTCGACGACCGACATTCGAGCTCTGTTTGTTCAGATGAATAAGGACGCTTTGTCCGACAGCACGGTGCAAAAAGAAATTGCCATGCTAAAGACCATGTTCAACACGGCAATTAAGGAGTGGCAATGGAAGGGGTACGAGAATCCCTGCCTGAGTATTCGGCTTGGCAAGTCCCAGAGACGGTTTGTTCATCTGACCAAGCAGCAGCGCGATGATTTGAATGCAGCATTGGGTGAGTGTGACAACCCCTATATCTGGCCGTTGGCCCTGGTGGCTAAAGAAACTACCCTGCGTCGTGACACTTTGCTCAGTATGCAATGGAGTTTGGTCGACCTCGAAAACCGCACCATGATGCTGCCGACCAAGACGGGGCAAAAGAGTTACAGCATTTCAAAGCCAGTTTTGGAGGTGCTCAGCAATCTTCCACACGACCCCTCTGGATTTGTGTTTCCATTGACCCCCAACGCAGTGACTCTTGCCTGGAACCGGGTACGCACGCGAGCCAACTTGCCGGGCCTGCAGTTCAAGGACTTGCGCCACCTCGGTGCCACTGACTGGGTGCGACGCGGGCTGCAGACTCATGAACTTAAACATGTCCTGGGGCACTCAACCATTGGCACGGCTCAGTTTTATGTCGATTTGGTCGCAGAAGACCAGCTTCATGCACTGGACATGGCCACAGAAAGAGGGGGAGTCGTTGAGCTGCCGCCAAGCTCACCAAAGGATGCACAAACACAGCGTAACGAAAAACGTGCACTCCGGCTTAACCGCGCTAAAACTGGGGAGGGCGACTCGGTAAGCAACGAAAGAAATACGACGCTGCAAAACGCCGCACAAGCTGTAGATGCTCCACCAGTCCAAGAGGCCAAGGCTTGCACGCCGGCAAATTTGCCAGTTGTCGAGTCCGTGGTGAAGGATGCCACGAGTGTATTGTTGCGCACTCATGGGAAGGTTACTGCGATGGATGCCGAAATCCCTGAACGGGGCTCCAGCAATGTGATTCAGTTCAGGTTCAAAAAAAAGGCAGCCTAAATGTGCGACTGGCTGCTGCAAGACGGCAAGCATCGATTTTTTATCATGCTTGCGCACTGGCATCCTTTTCGCGTCTACTTCCGCCATAGCCGCAAGGTATGTTCACACCCGTAAAATTGCAAATCGAGCTGGAGCGTCGGCGCACTGGCGATGGCCTCAAATTTGAGCGAGTTCTGCTGTGATGGACACACGTGACTTTGTGCTTTATTCAGATTTTGACGTTGCATTGCAGCACCACAATTCCAAAGGAGCCCCCGTCACTAGCCCATTTCTCGATGAGTCGTCCAGATACATACTTTTTCAGCATGTTCCCCTGCTTGAGCATTTGCTGGAGCTTTACTCCCCACGTCATCGTCGTTTTGTCGAAGCTCGGGCGTATCGATACGATGTTGAGGTTGCTAAGGGGGGTGCTGCATGGCTGATGAACTGATGGACTGGCCAAAGCTTCGCCTGCAGCTTACGCTGTGGCTGCACCATGCTTGGCCGTTCCGGCTTGTTGCATGGTGGCTAGAGCGTGGGCTGCCAAAGGAGCAGGGTTTTGGGAATTTTAAAAACAAGGAGAATGAGTGACAGCAAACGAAATCAAACGGGAGATTGCTCTCTTTATTGCTGCAGATGCCGAGCACCCAGAGAACTTCGACTTAACTCAGATTTAATCGATATCAAATAAATAGCATTAAAAAACCGTACAGCAATGGTTCCCGAGCCCTTTGGGATAATGAGCCTTCAGCCTGACAGCGTGGGCGTTTGGACATTGCAGGTCCAAATGGTGACGTACATTTCGCAGCTGATATAAAGACGGTACCTCGGGTTCAACCGCACCGGGACCAGGGGCAGTGCCTTGCCGGTATTGAAAAAATTGGCACGTGCCAATTTTTTCTAGGAGATAGCAAAAAATATTTTTTTATCGAAGAAGGCGCATACCTGCTTCAGGCAGTTACCTTCGTTACCTCGAAGTCGACACAAACAGCATTTGCCGGTTTAACTGATTTTTTCAGGCGTTTCATCAATCTTGCGGTCTTGAGGGACTCCTCAAATGCGCTGAAGGCCACGCGGACACGATTTGCGCTCACCTTGATGCGGTCAAGTTCATTGCGACAGTTCGTGTATTCAATTCCCACGTAGCTCAATAGTCCAGGTGTTAGCTCAAGCCCTTTTGCGCGCAAAGCTGCCGCTTCGTTTTCAAGGCCTGTGGCCGCAGCATTGAGTACGGCGGTGGCCTTGTCTAGAGGACACGGGCTGCTAACCTGAACGCCTTCGCTTTGTGTCTGCTCATACAGTTGGTGTCGCGCGAGCTCCAGAACGTCCGCTGATAACTTGGGCTGCCGACCAAAAAGGCCGTGCTGTTTAAGCCAGTCCCGGATTTCCTCGAGTTGTGCATGGGCAAGTTCAACGCCCGGGCGCAACCGGATTCCGATGGGCAACACCCTGGGGTCAAGCGCAAGGTTGAAGCTCCCGAGGTATCGGGTTCGGGTGCGATGCAATCCTTTGTCGTAGAACTGGCTGACCAAAGAACAAGTTTTTTTGCCAATCGAAGGGGCTTTGATAACAAATGTTTTCATGGGATGAATTTCTCGCAGTTAAATTGGAATGGACGCGCAATAGCCGTGCTGTCATCGCGCGTCCAACCTGTGTAGTCACCGCGCGTTCATGCCCCAATTGCCGCGCGGATACGCTGGAGGTGTCCGCGCCGAGACCACAAGGTGTCGGCGCAGAGAACAATCAGGTAACTGCGCGTTCAGAGCCGAGTTCGCCGCGCAGTAAATGGCCTAAGGTTGTCGCCCCAAAAACCTTCATGCGCACCATTTTGGGCAGGTGCTTGCTGGTGATTTCTTTCAGCGAACGCAAGCGGCCCGCGTTATCGCCGTACTTGGCGGCCAGCAATGTGTAACGTCCCAGCCAGGCCTTGCGCATAAGGCCCCATTGGCTATCAGCCTCGCGGTGTAGTTGCAGTACCTGCGTTCGTACACCAGAAAACAAGGGTCTGCGTCGCTGGTAGGCCAGGGTGCCGCGCAAGCCTTCGAGCCTGCCAACATCGTCACGGCCAAAATTTAACGCCGCGACATCGCGTTCAATGGCCGCCAATACCTGCCCATAGGCTTTGGATGACATTTTCCAGGTCCAGGTTGAACAGTCTTTGATGACCTGCTTTTCCCGGCCGGTCTTGGCATCAATCACGCTACGGGCATCTTTTTTGTGGGCGTAGAGCAGCACGTAATCCTCAAACTCGATGTGACCGTTGGCTCGCATGGCGTGTTGGGCAACGTGGGCATCAGGCGAAGCTTTTTTATCAGCCAGGCCGCCTTTTCCGTCGCTCGTCAGTACCCACCATGCGATGTTGCCGTCAACAGTGGGGAAGGCTACAAAATGGGCACCAGCCAAGCCCTTTGAGCGGTCGTAAGTTCGACCACGTTCGTCACGCGTGACCGGGTAGCGACTGGCCATTTTGTTGGCTAACGCAGGGAGCTTGGCAGGGGTGATGACACCGCCAATCCAATATGAATTGCCGCGCAAGACCAAGGTTTGAAGGTGCTGCATCAACACAGTTTTGCTGGTGGGAACACGCAAGTCCATGACGTTTGGAGAGTTATTCATGATGGTTGTCGGTAGAGGTTGATACATATAGCGACAAGGAAAAAAGTGGTGTGTCTGACAACGTCAATGGGGCGTCTGCCCTGCAGAAAAGTGAGTATGGGATGTCAGCAGACGCTGGAATGAGGGGGAACTATGAAGCCATTCAAATTTTTGGCAGGCACAAAAATTTGAGTGCCTATACGCAGTTGAGGCAATGTGAAGTGCGTGCCAACGCATTGAACAGGGCCAGGTGCGCCAACACCCTCCAAACTTCTTGAAGTTCGCTGGGGGCGCGCCAACGCCCTGAACTTCATCATCATCCTTCCTTCCGGCGTGAGCTCGGGTAGTTCCCGAGCGCCACAGCGCGTAGTGCGTCCTCAAACGGGCGCCCGCTACGTGTCGGAAGGGGGGCGGGGAGTAATCCCGACAGCGCAAGCTGTCGGAGTAATCCCCCGCCTCTACTTCATACGCCCGGGTCGCGACCCGGGGTCCTGGCACGGTGGCGCGCAATGCGCTGCGGTGCCGAGACCGTGCGATTGGGGAAGGGCTGGCCAGGGGTAATAACCTGTCCAAGGGCTTTGCAGCCTGTGACCCCCGGATTTGTCATCCGGGACGAGCGCCTGATATGCGAGATGATTTTTTTAAGTCTGTCGGCCCGCTACCCTGCCTCCTGAACAAGGGCAGAGGCGAGACGATTACCGACATGCAGTCCAGCTGGGCGAGGCGAGGCACTTAGGTGTCGAAGTCCGCGACCATGCACAAGCCAGGGTTTGAACCTGGTGAGGGGTATGGGTGGTAGCAGGGGGTGAGATGGGTCGCACCATCAAAGCCGTCGGCATCACTGGGAGCAAAAGCATGTAAAAGCCTGCGAGGGCAATCGGATGAGTGTGAGCAAGCTAGGGCCTGAAGTGCCTGGAAATTGTGGAAATGAGCAGAGAACAGTGCGATGAGTACCCACCCGCTTAATGGTTTCGGGGTGTGGGAAATCTGGAGACGCGCCAGAAAGCACTGCTGTTCGTGAGCAACTTGCGTTCTACTCGTGAAGACTTGCATATCGAACCAACACAAAATGGCCCGAGGGGCGTGGAAGTAACTACCACGCTGAACCGGGGGCTATAAGCCAACTGCTGGGGTCAAGGGCAGGGAGCAATCCCTGGACAATATCCCAAGATTCGCAAGAGTCTGCCTATGCGGTTGAGTGGCCGGCGAGAGCCGAGTCGGTTGGAAAGATGATGATTGAAGTGAACAGGCCCCTCCTTGGCGGGTGGGGCTTTGGGAGAAGATGCCTTGGCGGGCATCTTTCGAGCTGTGCGGACGCTTTTATTCGGTGAGCCAGGCTTGGCGGCCTGGTGAGCCCGAGCGTTTGCACAGTGCGCGGAAATTTGGGACTTGGCCCCAGGTGAACCGTGGCGATTGGACAAGGCAAGGGAGATATCCTGTGATGCGTTGTTCGTCTGATTCATTGCCCCGGAGCTTAGGCTTCGGGGTTAATTTGGCGACGCATTCAAACTATTTTGATAACGCCAGCGCAAAAGGAAGCCTCCCTTAAGGGAGGCTTTTCTAAGCCCTGTGCTAGCCCAATGGAAAAATTTCTGCTTTCAGCTCGTTGGCTGAAAGCACCGCCTGCCAAGACAGCCTCAGCAACAGTTGGGAAGACATTTCACTCAGCGCCAGTCCCACCGTTGAGCTCAAAAGGTGTGGGGCAATCGGTTGGCTCCTGCGTTGCTCGGGTTCGTTGTCGAAATCTATGTTCGCCATGGCATCAAGGGCAGAAAGCGTGACATGAACCATCTGGCTTGTTCGGCCAAGTACTTTGGGCAGAGATAGTCTCGCCAGGGCCCACCTGTTGGCTTGCAAAAAAACAAGTTCTGGTGCGTCCGTACCAAGTGTCGCCCCCCAGGCAAGCGCCAAATATTGGCACCCTGGATTGAGCCCCTTCCCGTCAACGCGGACGATTGAACCAATTGGGGGGGTACATCTCCACTGAATCACTCCAGTAACCAGGCACTCGGAAAGTACCGCAGGAAAGACGCTGGCATCGAACTTGAAGCCTTCAGTGTCGATGACCTCAATTTTCATTTGTCCCAACAACCCTATTTCTTCGAAATGCAGTTCGCCCATGGTGATGCCACTCGCTAAAACTGCATATTTTTAGGTAAGCGAGCATGAAGTGGAAATGGGAATTAAACCGTCCACGCTTCATGCCGTAGAGGGGGCATTTGTCGGTGCTTATGCAAATAGGCAGCATGTGCTGCCGTTCAACAGAAAATATGTGTGACAGAAAAAACAAGGAAAGTCAAACGCCACAACCCACCACCAGTGATGGGCGATGAACAGCCCTTGCTGAGAGCCTTGGTTTTTGAAGCGACGCGGCGTGGTGACACGCTCGGCCTCTTGGCAAAGCACCTTGGGGTGACCTATGAACGCTTGGCTCAATGACGTCGTAACGAATCTCTGATTGCGAATGCACACCGGGAAGTGCATGAGCGCGCTGCGAACTATCTCGGGTGGCTAACGGTACTGGTGCTGGCCACTGCAGGGGTGGTGGATTTGCACGACTTCGTCTGGCCGGGCAATGTTTCATTAGCAACTCGCGTCGAACACGACTTGGAACTTCTTCGCCAGAACCTTTATCCTGGCGCATTTGTGCTGACAGAGTTGTCATCTGCTTCGCCGTATGTAAAGCTGTTTGTGACTATTCTGCTTCGCCAGGTGGAGGAAGGCACTCAACTGGGAAAGCAAAACTACCAATGGATTCGTGCGATGCGCCTGGCTGCCGCCGGCGATGCAGAGGGCAAGACACAGTTGGCACAGCTCAGGGAGAAGGCAGAAAAGACATTCAAATCTTTTAGTCCGTCGCCCAACTTTGATGATTCGGTGCCCCTTCTTGTAAGGGTGTTTTTTTTGGTGGGGCCTGGTTTGCCAATGGGCATTAATTGAATTTTTCTAGGGCGGTTTCTATACCTGGTACAGCGCACATTTTGTGGGCTTGCGTCCAAGAAAAACCGTGGCGTTGGTGTGCTGGACCGCGCATCTGGACAAAGGAGACGAACCATGCCGAAATCACAACGAAACAATCGAATCGACGCTCTTTCCATAGAGGACAAAGACAGACTTCAAAAAATTGCACCTGAATTCGGTATTGAACTTCATCAAGTGAATGATGATGAATACGAGCTCCGTCATGTAGATGACCCATACGGCGAGCGAGTTGTGGTTCCCGCCTCCGTAGCCCACAAGCGGTTGCTTTTAGAGGTTTGTAGTTGTGCTGCGCCATGGGTGTATTTCCACTTAAGAGAGTCTTGTCGTGATTCTTTACTCAATATTACCGATGCACGGCTTGAGCGTATAGCAGAGCTCTACAGGCAGCAAAAAGCGAAAGAGAAAAAAAAGCCTGTTGGAGTTTTAGAAACTACATTTTTGTTCCCCTTGCCCACGGTAACAACAAGAAATTTGCCGTGATAAAGCGTGTCGGTTTTATCAACCAAACTGGCAACCCAAACCATCAGCTGCAAACTTCATCGAAGCCGATTAACCGGCGTGACTATACGTGTCAGTATGCAAGTGCATGCGAATTTAAAAAGGACATGTCATGGTTACAAATTCAAGAAAAATGCGCGAGATTAGCTGTGTAGGTGATAGGGGCGCTGCGGCTGTCGCTGCTGAAAATCGAGGAGAACGAGATGCTCGTTTTTATCCCTCGCACGGTGGCCCACTGTTGTCAAATCTGCTTGATGAGGCCAAGGAAAGAGGGGAGTCGCTCGGTGACCTCTCACTCGCACTGGGTGTAACTGCCGGGCATCTGATGCAGCTTTCATACGGCAATTGCGACATTAAAGACTCTAGCCCTGATTTTCTTATTGCAAGTGCAAACTACCTTGGTCTACCGCCAATAGTTGCAAAAGTGTTGGCAGGAAGTGTTTCGATGAGTGATTTTCTTGTTCCGAGCGAATCAGAAGAAGTAGCTGTTAAGCGGTCAATTCGCCAAATCATGCGAGACCCAAAGGTGCGCAAGTCGATGCCAGTTGACCTGCTTTCACTATCATTTGATGCAAAAAAAGCGATTGTTCTTTTGTACCAGCAGTTCAATCCCAACGTTGATTTTTTTGGTGCTGCAAGTTTGCCCAACTATTTGCAGTCTTTGCAGCGCGCGGGGGCGATACGTGAAAAGTCGAAGCTCAAAGCAGACACAGGCTGTCGCGATATCGCGACTCGGAAGCCTGGTAAGCAGAGCGGTAAATGATTGATTGGCGAGTCCTTGGACTCGCCTTTTTTTTAATATAAAACCACGTTCTATACAAGTCAGCTTATGGCGATAGATGCCAGCAGCTGGCACAAGGGGGCTCTACCGGTCGCGCTTGAGGTCAAACCAGACCGGTATTGAAAGCATTGAATGAGTTCTACGAAACTTTTAACTCTTGACGACCTCGCGTTGTTGTTGTGCAGGAGCCCCGACACTATAAAAAAAGACATGCGCCGCAACCCCGATGCAGTACCACCGAGGTTGGTGTTGCCGCACACCAGGCTTTTACGCTGGAGGCACGGGGATGTGTGCGCATGGTTGGAGCAGTTTGTCCAAGAGACAGTTACTCGCGAAAGTTCAAAATGAGCAGCGCAGTAAACACAAATCCGTTTGCAAAGCCGCTCGATATCTTGCAACTCTTAACCACGAGCCCGACGCCACAGGACCACGTCTTGCCTGGGCTACTGGCCGGCACAGTGGGTATGTTGGCGGGGCCAGGTGGTGTGGGTAAAACCATGTTCGAGCTGCAGGTCGCCATGGCAATCGCTTGCGGTGGAAGTATTTGTGGCGGCATATTCGCGGACGGTCAGTATGGAATGACGTTGTCTGCTCAGCCCGGTAAGGTTGTCATGGTGGCGGCAGAAGAAGCTGTTAATGTCATTTGGCACAGACTGCACGCTATAGCTGCGACGCTGCTGCAACATTCAGAACTGTTGGGGCTGGACATTTCACCAGAACGGCTACTGCGCTTATGGGCGGAACACCTTCAAATTTATTCTCTGGCAGAGATGCCGCGTGTGACGCTCATGGACCGCGCCCTCATCCCATCTGAGTCATTTAATTACTTGAAGCTTGCTTGCAAAGGTGCTCGACTGGTCATACTTGACCCCATTCGACGCTTGCACACTTCTGAAGAAAACGACTCGAGCGCGATGACGGCACTTGTTCAGATGTTGCAAGAAATCTCTTCGCATACCAAAGCAGCTGTTGTTTTTGCTCACCACACCAACCGAGCCTCAACGCAGTTGGGGCAAGGGGACACCGTGGGTGCTGCGCGGGGTTCCACGGCACTCTCTGACGGGGTGCGCTGGCAGCTGAACCTGTCGAGACCAACCCGGGAAATAGCTAAGCGGTACGGTGTAGCCGAAAGCGAATGCAGCCGATTTGTCATGGTTGATATTGCCAAGTCAAACTATGTTCCACCGCAACCAACTTTCATGTTGAAGCGACTTGAAGGTGGGCTGTTGATGTTGCCCGATGCAATCCAACAGGCAAGTGCGAGGAACGTCATGTCCGCTACGAACGCGACCATCGCCAAAAAAAGGACGAGGACGACATGAGCATGAAAGTAAGTCAAGTTGCGACAGCTCGGCTCGTTCGTTATCACCCACCTGTTGGGTTAAGCACGCTGTTTCGTCCAATTCCGAAAGACCACGCTCGACCTCCTCTCGATGTCACCTATAAACCTGAATCGGGTGGGCATTACTTGCGTTTCAGCGCCAAAGCTGCCCTGGGTATCCCCGAGCAGACTTTATTGCTGGTCTTGCTAGAGTTAGCACAGCAACAACTTGGCAACTCTGCAGCAGCAGCCGTGCTTAGCGCGACAACGACAAACGAAATCGGGCGTGAGCTATGGTGCCGCCTTCACCCGCTTGAATATGGAGATGATGCACAGACCTTGATGCTCGAAACCTCCTGGTATGAGCTAAATCGTCGCTGCGGCAGTCAAACTGGCGGTTCTACGCAGGCTCTGCGCGAGAAGCAACTGGAGCGACTGTGCGAAGTCATCATTTGGGAGTATTTCGGGGACAATAAAATGTCCGAGCGGCAGTCGTACCTGATAGCTTTGGTCATTGGCAACGATGACCGCATGCATATTGCGCTAAATTACCGACTCGCCCGTGCATTGCTTGGCAAACCGTACTCGCAAGTGTCGTTGGCCGAGCGGCTACTGCTGAAACGTGATGTCCCCATGGCCATACACGCATTTTTGTCAACGGCGATTGGCATTGGCCATACCCTGAAAATCGGCATAGAGCGCTTGCTGGAGCGACTATGGCCAATCCAAGGTGATGATGCACCGTCAAGCACACACAGGAGTCGGCGCCGTCAAGTGAAAGATGGGTTAACGGCGATTGGACATCTTGATGGCTGGTCGGTTCAATGGCAGAGCAGGGAGTTGGCCGTCGTGACACGGTGTCGTCTGCGAGTTGGCGATGAAACATGTCATATCGCCAACAAAAACACGTCATATCGACAACATGCGTTGCCGTTAATCACGAGAGAAATCAACAGCTTATCAACTTTTGACGCGTCTGTACTATTCTGTACCAGTAGTCCGGGTCCTGGTGCCGGGTAAACCACGGCGCGCCGGTTGGGCGCGCCTGTAGGTGGCCACGGTTACCTTTGTTACCCGTGAGTCAGCCTCAAAGGCAATTGCAAAAGCTGAGAAAACCTGGTTTTTCCATGCAAAGGGCTTCGTTTTTTTAAAACCTAGCGAATTGTTTTATGCTTAGCCATTACAGACTTTCATGCGCGGGGGTTATCGTTCCAGCCCACTCATTTTTTGCAGATAGTGGCTCGCAGTGAAAATCTCCGCCAGTTGATGTAGAAAGTAACAGTGAGCGCTGCCAAAGTACAACTCCTTACCAAGCTGGGTTTCCGCTTCGGTTCCAACGGCCCGCACGCAGCTCGAACAATGATGTTCGATGACCTAGTGGTATTGTTTAACCAAGTGGATGCCGGTGCCAAGCGCACAGACTATGCCCGAGCCGTCTTGGTCGACAACCTGTTGGCCAAGCCCACCAGGAAGTCCCGCGAGCTGGCACTGCGCCACCTCACCACCCTGTATGGGCTCGACACGCAACTGCCCTTGTTTCGCGCATTACGCCGGTTGTGGCCGGTGGATGTTGCTGCACAGCCCGTTTTGGCGTTGACTGCGGCTTTGGCGCGTGACCCCTTATTGCGCGGCACCCAGGCATTCATTCTGGCCAAACACCCCGGCGTGCTGGTCACCCGCGAAGACCTGGAGCAGTGTTTGGCCGCTGACCACCAAGACCGCTTCAGCCCGGCATCCCTGAAATCGTTTGCTCAGAACGTGAATGGCAGCTGGACCGCTGCGGGTTTTCTAAATGGTCACTCGCGAAAAACGCGCTCCATCCCCATGGTGACTCCGGCAAACGTGGCCTTTTGCCTGTTTCTCGGGCACTTGGAAGGCTTGTCAGGCCAGCGCTTATTCACATCCCCATGGATGAATTTACTTCCAGGCTCACCAGGTGAGCTAGAGGCTCTTGCAAACTCAGCGTTCCACCGAGGCTTGCTGGTGTTTTTGAATGCTGGCGGTGTCAAAGAAGTTCGGTTCCCCGACTACCTCACGTCGGAAGAAGAAAAGATGTGCCAAGAGGTTTCCCATGTCATCTAAGGTCAGCAAACTCGTGTCCACCTACCGTCAGCATCTCACTGTGCCGTGGCAAGCAGGTTTAGCTGCCGTGCAGCGTGTCATTTTTGCGGTGTACGACAAGAGTGACGAGCTGCGCTTGCGTGCCAACGCTGAAGAATTTGCCTTGGTCACCCAACAAGCTGGCAAGCAATGGCTATTGATTGACGTGACCAATGCTTTCCCGCAATGGATGTCAGAGCAGGAATATAGGGATGCGTACTTTGAGTCTCCAGAAGACCTGGCGGGCTACCAGACTGGCGAACTGACCGAGTTCGTCACCGACCTGATTGCGCAGCTCAAGACCCGTATCACTGCCGAGTCCACCCCTGACACCGTGGTTGCCCTGCTGGGCGTTGGCAGCCTATTCGGCCTGGCCCGTGTTTCCTCGGTCGTCGAAGGAATCAAGGACTCAGTACCCGGTCGTCTGCTTGTGTTCTTCCCTGGTGAGCACCACCCAGAAAACCACACCTATCGGCTTCTAGACGCGCGCGACGGCTGGAACTATCTGGCCGTGCCCTTGCTCGCCACCGAATAATTGCCCATTAAAAAATCAGCCCAGGTGAGGACCCAAAAATGCTGAACAAAGAAATCTACAACAAGCTACCGAATGAAAACCGCCTCGTCAACAACGGCGTGGCCGAAGTTTCTGAAGACCATTCCGAAGCCGCCCAAAGCGTGCTGCGCTACGAACTGGAAACCTTTGTTTGTGATGGCCAGTACGAAAAAGGCTTGCAGACCGTGCTGGAAAAGTTTCTGCTCAACCTCGACAGCCGCAACGAGCAGCCCGGCATCTGGATTTCTGGCTTTTACGGCAGCGGCAAATCGCACCTGGCCAAAATGCTGCGCACCTTGTGGACCGACTACAAGTTCACCGACGGTGCCGCCGCCCGCAGCCTGGCCCGGCTGCCTGACGCAGTGGCGCAGCCACTCAAAGAACTCACCATTCAGGGCAAGCGCAACGGCGGTTTGCACGCTGCCGCAGGCAAGCTGGGTGCCGGCGCCGGCGACAAGGTTCGCCTGGCACTGTTGGGCATCATTTTCAAATCCAAAGGCTTGCCTGAACAGTTCAACCAGGCGCAACTGGTGCTGTGGCTCAAGCGGGAAGGACTGCTCGAACCCATTGAAGCCGCATTGAAGGATGCCGGTCGTTCATTGGCGCAAGAGCTACCCCACATGTACGTCTCCAACCATCTGGCCAAGGCTTTGCTGGCCGTGCGCCCTGGTCTTGCCAATAGCGAGCCCGAAGCCCGCCAGTTGCTCAAAGCCCAGTTCCCGCAGGTGACAGACGTCAGCAACGAGCAAATGGTCGATGCCATCACCCAAGCCCTGTCTGAGGGCGACAACTTTCCCCTGACCCTGGTGGTGCTGGACGAAGTGCAGCAATACATCGGCAACGATGCCGAAAAAGCCTACGCCGTGCAAGAAATGACCGAGTCGCTGTGCAAGCACTTCACCGGCAAACTGCTCTTCATCGGCACCGGCCAGTCTGCGTTGTCTGGCATGCCCAACCTGATGCGCTTAATGGGGCGTTTCCCGGTGCCCATCATGCTCAGCGATGTGGACGTTGAAAACGTCACCCGCCAAATCATCCTGGCCAAAAAGCCCTCAGCCCGCCCGCTGGTCGAGCAATCCTGGCGCGGCAATCTGGGTGAAATCTCGCGCCACCTGCGCGGCACCAAGCTGGAGCACGTCACCGAAGACGAACAGTTAATGAGTGACGACTATCCCATCTTGCCGGTGCGCCGCCGCTTTTGGGAGCGCGTGCTGCGCACCATCGACACTACAGGCACCGTGTCGCAGTTGCGCAGTCAATTGCGCGTGGTGCACGAGGCCGTGTTGGCCACCTCCGAGTTGCCGCTGGGCCATGTGGTGTCGGGTGACTTTTTGTATGACCAAATCGCTGCCAACTTGATGTCCACGGCCCAGTTGCCTAAAGAGGTTTATGAAAACGTCCAGCGTTTTGCCGCCGGAGATGCCAGCGCCCAGCTCAAGGGCAAGCTGCTCAAGCTCATTTACCTCATCAACAAGCTGCCCGCTGATGCTGCACTCGACATTGGTCTGAAAGCCACTGACGACGTACTGGCTGACCTGTTGGTGACCGATTTGGCCAATGGGTCAAGTGACTTGCGCAAACAATTGCCTGAGCTGCTGCACAAGCTGCAAAACGACGACCGCCTGGTCATGTCGCTGACCGGACCCAACGGCCTGGAATACCGCCTGCAAACCGTCGAGTCCAGCGCCTGGTACGAGGAATTCCGCGCCCAAGAGGCCGAACTCAAAGCCTCGCCCCAGCGCATCGAACAGCAGCGCGCCGACCTGTTCAAGGCCCGGTTTGCCGAGGTGCTGAAAAAGGTCCGCGTCGTGCAAGGCAAAGACAACGTCGAGCGCCGCCTCACCCCCACCTTCGATGAGACCTTGCCACGCGACAACGACAAAGCCTTGTACCTGTGGCTGCAAGACGGCTGGCAAACCGAAGAAAAGTCCGTCATTGCCGAGGCCAAATCCAAGGCCTCTAACAACCCCACGCTATTTGCCTTTTTGCGCGCCCAAAACAAAACCGAGTTGACCAACGCCATCGTCGCGCTCGAATCTGCCCGCGCCACCCTGCGCAAAAAAGGCACGCCCGCCACCGAGCCCGGCCGCGATGCCCAGCGCTCCATGGAGAGCCGAGAACGCGACGCCGACAAAGAATTGAAGGACCTGCTGGACGCACTCTTTGCGGGTGCCCGCGTCTTCCAGGCCGGTGGCCAAGAAGTGACCGAGGGCAACGAGTTGTCTGACCGCATCAATCGCGCGGCCAAGGCATCGGCCATCCGTCTCTACAAAGACTTTGACATTGCCGACAGTGACCACTGGAGCAAGGTGCTTGATGAAGCTCGCAAGGGCAACCTTGAAGCCCTTAAAGCGGTCGGTCACACCCAAGAGGCTGATAAACAACCTGTCTGCCAAAAGCTGCTGGCCTACATTGGCCCCGGCAAAAAGGGCAGCGAGATACGCGACAACTTCGAGAGCCCGCCCTTTGGTTGGCCGCGTGATGCGATTGACGGTGCACTGTTTGCGCTGCTCTCAAGCGGTCATATCCGCGCCCTGGACGCGAGCAGCAAATTGGTCGATGCGAAGAGCCTAGACCGCAACAAGCTCACCCAAGCCAGTTTTCGCCAAGAGTCCATCACCATCACGCCGCCGCAGCTCATCAAGATTCGCCAACTGTTCAGCGCCGTCGGCGTGCCCTGCCAGCCCAAAGAAGAGCTGACCAAGGTTCCCCTGCTGATTACCAAGCTGCGCGACCTGGCTGGCAAGGCGGGTGACCCAGCCCCGGCACCGCTCAGTCCCAAGCTCACCGCCATCGAAGCACTGGAGTCCCAGTCTGGCAACGGCCAACTGCTGGAGCTCTACACCCGCCATGACGAATTGCTGGGCTTGTCCAAGCAGTGGGCCACCACAGCGGACGCTATCCACAAGCGCCTACCCGTGTGGAACCAGCTCACCAGTCTGCTGGAGCACGCCAAAGAGCTTGGCTCCTTTGACGAGATTGCGGCCGAAAAAGACGCCATCCAGTCCCAACGCAGCCTGCTGGCCGAGCCCGATGCCGTGCGCCCCTTGCTGGACCGCACCGCCGACCTGCTGCGCCAGGCACTGAATGCCAAACTGCAAGGCTTCTCAACCGCCTTTGCCACGCAACAAGCACACTTGTCTGCCGATGCGGATTGGACCAAGCTGACGGATGCTCAGCGCACCAAGTTAACGCAAGACCATCACCTGGCACCGGTTAAGCCGATGGACTTGGCAACGCCTGACCAATTGCAAGATGCGCTGGACGACTGCACGCTAGACCACTGGATTTCCAAGACCCAAGCCTTGGGCAGCCGTTTTGATGCCGCCCGCCATGCCGCAGTCCAACTTCTAAAACCCAACGTCACGCACGTCAGCATTCCGAAGCGCACTCTCAATAACGAAGCAGAACTTAAAGCTTGGTTGACCGAGGTGGAGCAGTTGCTGGCCGACAAATTGAAAAGTGGCCCGGTGGCGCTTTAACGCAAGACACCGATGGAAGTTGTGCCAATAAATAGCCTGTTTATGCTAATATTTGGCATGACTATCAGTTCTGCACTTTTTACCGACAGCCAATCGCGCCTCTTTGTGTGGCTGTTTGGTCAACCAGACCGCGCCTATCATCTCAACGAGCTACGCCGCCTCACCGGCTTGGGTAGTGCCTCATTACAGCGGGAGCTCAACCGCCTGGCCACAGCAGGCCTGGTCGATGCGCAAGCGGTGGGCAACCTGCGCCGCTTTCAGGCCAACCCCCAATCGTCTGTGTACGCTGAATTGGTTGCCTTGACCCGCAAGACCTTGGGCACGGTGCCGGTGTTGCGCGATGCCTTGCAGCCCTTGCTGCCGAATCTTCAGTCCGCCTGGGTCTATGGTTCGGTCGCCAAACAAACCGACACCGCCCGCAGCGACATTGACGTGATGCTGGTGGGTAACGACTTGCTGCTCAGCCAGGTCTTGGCCACCTTGGAGCCCGCCGAGGCCCAATTAGGCAGAAAAATCAACCCAAGCTGCTATTCACCCCAAGAGTTTGAGCGTCGCCGCGCCGAGCCAGACTCGTTTGTCAACCGGGTGTTGTCACAGCCCACGCTGCTATTGATAGGGGATGCCCATGAGCCTGCCTGAATTGGACAACCTGGTGCGCATCGGCCAACTCAAAGCCGAGCCGCGCAACGATAGGGAAGTCACCCGCATGCTCGCCATGGCGCAGACCCGCCTGAGCGATGCCAAGCTAAGCAACTTGTCGCTTGAGGGCCGCTTTACCAGCGCCTACAACGCCGCCCATGCCGCCGCCCTGGCCGCATTGCGCTGGCATGGTTATCGCAGCGAAAACCGCTACACCGTCTTTCAGTGCCTGACGCACACCCTGGGCTGGCCCGCCAACCGCTGGCGCGTGTTGGACACCGCGCATCAAAAACGCAACCTGGCGGAGTACGAAGGCTACCTTGAGGTTGAAGAATCCACCGTGGCCGAGATGTGCGCGTTGGTTCAAAGTCTGATTTCTGACGTGCAAACCTTAATAGCCAAATAGCCCTCTAGCCCCCGTAAATCAAGCGCAAGAAGCTATCAAAAACATAACGAGATTCCCATGCCCCCTGTCACACCCACCCCCAACGCGCCGCTGCCCAAACCCCTGCGCACCCAGCTTGAAAACACCGTCAAGACTGCACGCGACGTGGCGGAGAAGGCTGGCAAAGCCGCCCTGGCACAACTGGCGGTGACTGAGGCCAAGGTGCCCGATTATCTGGACGAACCCCAGCGAGTTTTAAGAAGAAAATTGCGCGCTCACGCCCGCGCCATAAGCGCAAGCAGCTCTCAAAACAATAGTGTCGAACTGCAAGCCTTAGTGTGGGAGGTAGCCTACGAGCACTGGCACCGCATGTTGTTTGCCCGTTTCCTGGCTGAAAACAACCTGCTGATGTGGGAGCCGGGTGCCGCCGTGTCGCTGGACGACTGTCGCGACATGGTCGATAACCACCCTGACATGGCGATGGGTGCCAAAAGCCATTGGGAGCTGGCGGGCAAACTGGCCGCGCGCATGTTGCCGCAAGTCTTCAAACCGCACAGCCCGGTGTTCGAGCTCAGCTTTGCACCCGAACACCAGCGCGAGCTGGAGCGGCTGCTGTCCAACCTGCCGCCCGAAGTCTTTCAGGCAAGCGACAGCCTGGGCTGGGTTTATCAATTTTGGCAAGCCAAACGCAAAGACGAAGTCAACGCCTCCGAGGTCAAGATAGGTGCAGACGAACTGCCCGCCGTAACCCAGCTCTTTACCGAGCCCTACATGGTGGACTTTTTGCTGCACAACTCGCTGGGTGCCTGGTGGTACACCCGCCACCCGGGCCAGCACTGCCCGGTGGCCATGCCGTATTTGCGCACTTTGGATGATGGCAACCCCGCCGCTGGCAACTTTGAAGGCTGGCCCGACCACCTGACGGACTTCAAGCTGCTCGACCCCAGTTGCGGCTCCGGCCACTTTTTGGTGGCGGCCTTTTTGCTTCTGGTGCCGCTGCGCATGGCCGACGAAGGTTTGAGTGCCATGGATGCCGTCGATGCCGTGCTGGCGCACAACCTGCACGGGCTGGAAATTGACCCGCGCTGTGTCGAAATAGCGGTATTCGCCCTGGCCCTGGCCGCCTGGCGCTACCCCGATGAAGATGGCAACCCACTGGGCGTGCGGCCAGACATGCCCGCACCGCGCATTGCCTGCTGCGGTCTGAAAGTGTCTGCCCGGCCACAAGATTGGGAAGCGCTGGTGCCCGACAGTCAGCCCAACGCCGCACTGCTGCGCCAAGAGCTGCGCTTGCTGCACAGCGTGTTTGCCCAGGCTCCCTTGCTGGGAAGCTTGCTCAACCCGTCGCTGAGCATCAAAAACGACTTGGCCACGTCCAGCTTCGAGACGCTGCAAACGCTGATAGAGCAAGCCCTGAGCAGCGAGCAGCCCGGCACCCTGTGGGGCGGGGCGCAAGATTTAAATGATGATGCCTGGGACTTGGCCATCAGCGCCCGAGGCCTGCTGGAAGCCGCCCGGCTGCTGGATGCGGGCTATCACTTGGTGATTACCAATGTGCCGTATCTGGCGCGTGGCAAGCAGGAACAGGCGTTGAAAGAGTATTGCGAAAAGCATTATCCGAATGCAAAAAATGACTTGGCGAATGTGTTTTTGGAGCGGTGTCTGGAGTTGACGGTCAAAGGCGGCGGAGTCGTGCAAATCGTCATGCCGCAAAACTGGCTGTTTTTGACCAGCTACAAAAAGCAGCGCCAAGACATGCTAAATCGGGTGCGCTGGAACTTGCTTGCTCGGCTGGGGGAAGGTGGTTTTGATAGCTCTCAAGCGGCGGGGGCGTTCATCATTTTGCTCACCCAAACCAACACCCCACCCGTGGCAGCCCCCGACAAGCCCGCAGCGACCGCCGCCATTCCCGCCGCCCCCGTCATTCCCGCGAAGGCGGGAATCCAGACTGCCTTAGTTGGAAGCTGTATCAGCGGCGTGGATGCCAGTGCGCCGCGTACCGCGCAGGGCAAGGCGCAGGAACTGATTTCGGGGGAACTGAAGGTGGTGAGCCAGTTGGGGCAGTTGGGGAATCCGGATGCTCGGGTGGCGTTGGAAGATGCCTCTGAACTCGACTTACTCGCCAAATTCGCCAGCTCTTATCAAGGCATTACTACGGGTGACAACCCACGATTTATATGCAACTTTTGGGAAGTTCCGGGTTGGGGCGGAAAGTGGAAAAGCCTTCAATCAACGGGAGACTCAAGCAGCTACTTTGCCGGAAGCGAGCAAATTTTCTTATGGGAAAACGGTAAGGGCGTTTTGGCAAGTTCTGATGCGGCACGCATTCAGGGGCAAGTTGCCTGGGAAAGCAAAGGAATCGCAGTTCGGCAGATGCGTGAACTCCCTGTAACGCTTAATCAGGGAAGTCCATGGGATATGAACTGTGCAACCATCGTCCCCCACAACCCCGCCCACCTCCCCGCCATCTGGTGCTTCTGCTCATCCCCTGAGTACAACGAAGCGGTACGCAAAGTCGACCAAGCGCTAAAAGTCACCAACGCAACCTTGGTCAAAGTCCCCTTCGACCTAGCCCACTGGCAACAAGTCGCCGCCGAGCGTTACCCCAACGGCCTGCCCAAACCCTATTCCGACGACCCGACCCAGTGGCTGTTCCACGGCCACCCCGTCCCCGCCACCGACCCGTTACAGGTTGCCGTCGCCCGACTGCTGGGCTATGTATGGCCAGCAGAGCTTGACGCCAGCATGGAACTCTCTGACGAGGCCCGCACCTGGATAAGCCGCAGCAAACTGCTGGCCCATCATCTGGACGACGACGGCATCGTGTGTCTGCAAGCCGTGCGTGGCGAGCAACCCGCCCATGAGCGTCTGCTGGCCCTGCTGATTGACGCATGGGAAACCGTGACCCCCGGCAGTTGGACCCCCAGCGTGCTCGACAAACTGCTGGCCCAGGCCGACAACGCGGGCAAGTCGTTGGCCGTGTGGTTGCGCGACAGCTTTTTTGAGCAGCACGCCAAGCGCTTTGGCCACCGCCCGTTCATCTGGCACGTCTGGGACGGTCAAAAAGACGGCTTTGGTGCCCTGGTCAATGCCCACAAGCTCGATGCCAAAAACTTGGAGCGCCTCATCCACACCTACCTGGGCGACTGGATTCGCACCCAAGAGGCCGGCGTGGCCAGCGGCGCTGACGGTGCACCGCTGCGCTTGTCCGCCGCGCAAAACCTCAAAGCCCGCCTGCAAGCCATTTTGGAGGGTGAAAAGCCTTGCGACATCTTTGTGCGCTGGAAGCCGCTAGCCCAGCAGCCCATCGGCTGGAACCCAGACCTCAACGACGGCATCCGCCTGAACATCCGCCCCTTCATGACCGCAGAGGTTCTGCGCATCAACAAAAAGCCCAAGCTCAATATCACTTGGGACAAAGACC
>Ga0210030_1001002_pt1 | contig 20536 bp, 21 predicted proteins | sample CryGeymeta201523_FD_183986 | JGI IMG/M metagenome (GOLD analysis project Ga0210030, IMG submission 183986) | Groundwater microbial communities from Crystal Geyser aquifers in Utah, USA - Crystal Geyser metaG 2015-23 (SPAdes) (version 2) | ecosystem: Environmental > Aquatic > Deep subsurface >...
CGTTGGTTTGCACCAGCGTGTGGCAGCCCAAGGCTTGCAGCACCTGCAGCGGCACGGCCATGCCGTCCACCGCGCCGGTCTCGTAACCGTGTTGCCGCCCGCTCATCACCGCCACCGGCTGGCTGCCCATGTGCCCCAGCCACAGGGTGGCGCTGTGCCCGGCCACAGTGGGCTGCGGAAAACCAGGTAGATCGCTGTAGGGAATCTGGATGGGATCGGTGATGTGATCGGTCAAGCCGCCCCAGCCGGAACCCAGCACGACGGCGATGCGCGGCTGCAGGTGGGGTGCACGCTGTTGGAGAGTGGCGAGGGCTTTGGCAATGGCTTTGGCAATGGCGCTCATGGTGTGCCCAGGTGGTCTGGCCCAAAGCTCTCAGGCAGCAATTGCGCCAAGGTGTAGCCTGGCCCCAGGTCGGTGTCGTTGGCACACAGGATGGGTAGACCTGGTGCACCAAATTCACGCAATTTTTGCCTGCAGCCCCCGCAGGGTGTCGTCCAGATGCTATTGTTTTTGCCACCTTGCCCCACCACCAGTACCGCCTGCACACGGGTGCTGCCCGCCAGCACCATGGCGGCAAGCGCCGCGGCTTCGGCACACAAGCCTTCTGGATAGGCCGCGTTTTCGACATTGCAACCGGCGTGGATGCGACCCTGGTCGTCCAGCACTGCCGCGCCCACTGGGTAGTGGGAGTAGGGTGCGTAGGCTTGGCGCTGTGCGGCGCGGGCGGCTTGTAAGAGCGCCTGCTGCTGGGCTTGCGTCAGCGGCATGCATGGGGTAGCGGTGTGGTTCATGGGACGGAGTTCGTGCGAGTTCAGCGGCTTGCTTGAACCTAGATTCCTCAGTTGGCCGCTTGTTTTCTTCAATAAGTGCCTATGGACATGTATTATTTCAGTCTCAGTCAGATTCACCTTTTGGGTGAGAGCGCTACGCACCCGATTGAGCCACTGGCAACGTGCCTGGGGTTGTTGCTCCTTCTTGCGGGCAGTAGCTCGCTGCGGTCGAATTGCAGCCGATCTACCAAAAGTCCGACAGGCGTGCGCCGTGTGCTAAAAAATCAAGCAGCTTAACGCGGTGTAACACTGAAATGGATCACCACCAAGGCAATGCCGCCAAGCACGGCAACAGAAGACAGCATCAGCACCATAGTGATTGGTTCATTCACAAACCACGCCCCAGCCAGTGAAGCCAATACTGGCACACTCAACTGAACCGCAGCAGCGCGCGTTCTCGTGAGTTTAGGCAACACCGCGTACCAGATGGCGTAGCCCATGCCGGATGTGATGGCTCCTGACAACACTGCGTACAGCGCACCATGTGCGTCTAGCCGCAGATGCGGTAAATACAGCATGCTCAACAGCAGTGACAGCAGTGCAGCACGCACAAAATTTCCACTTGTATGGCCAGTTGGATCTGCCACAAAACGTCCACGCAGCGAATACACCCCCCAAGCCACGCCAGACAACAGCATCAGCAATGCACTTGCCAATGGAGGCGAGTCCAGCCCCGGCGACAAAATGACGACCACCCCAGCTAATGCCAAAACCAAGCCCATGGTTTGGCGGGCATTTAGTCGCTCGCCACGCCATAGTCCGGTCAAAATCATTGTTGCCTGCACAGCCCCAAAAAGCAGCAAGGCACCAATGCCGGTTGATATGTCTGCATATGAAAATGAAAACGCGCTGGCATAAACAAACAACACCAGCGCAGACAACCAGTTGCCGCCCAAACCCACATGCCATGCCGCAGCTGCATGCTGGGAGCGATGTCGGACATACACAAGCAAAGTCAACATCAATGCACCAGACACCAATCGCAAGGCGGTAAAACTGGCTGCATCGATGGTGGTCTGGCGCAGTGCCAGTCGGCATAACACAGAATTGCCGGCAAAACTCAGCATCGTGATCAAGGTCAAAAATGTTAGCCGGATCATCCTAGATTCCTCAGTTGGACGCACCCGAGTGGGCAGCTGGCGGCGCGGCTGGGTAGGCTGAGTGCCGCCGCTTCAATTGTGCCTGCGCACAATGGAACGGCACGAAGAGGCCAAGCCTCTGGCCTGGCTGCGCCCTGCAAGGGTGACGACGCGGCAGGCTACTGCCTGCAAGGAGGCGCAACGCCCCCAGGCGCGTCGCCAGCAGCTCAATCGGGTGTGTAGCGCTGTCACCCATAAGGTGAAGTTGATCAACGCCGAAAAAGTTAATATTCATAGGCACTTATTGGTACAGATTAGCGCTCAACTGAGGAATCTAGGTTCATGGACATGCGCGATTGCCGCGTAGCCAGCGCCATGAATCGATAACATCAAACACCAAGCTGATGCCGTTCACAACGAAAAGGACAAAGGTATAAATGAGCTCCACCATCGCCATCGGCGCAGTGCCGGGATGATCGCCCAAGTGCATGAACAGAATCACCAGCAAGGGTATCCAGGCAAAAAGGTGCGGCACCGACATCAGTTTGCTCATGCCGCGTTCGCGCAACATGATGGGGACGTTGCTTGCCACAACCAATGCTGCGGCCATTGCAGCCATTTGACCAACCTCATAATCAAGCAGAAAAAACGCGGCTGCGTTCACTGGTATCAAAACCAACCCGACCCAAACCTGTATCCACAGTGGCAATCTGCGAAAAGAATGCCAGCTTTGCCGCAGACGTTCATTCATGATGCTGATTTTTGCACCCTGGCCATGGCAAATCTGGAACGCATTCTGCGCACCATGATGTCAGTCCAGGGCTGTTAGCGCCAGTATCAAAAGTGACTGCTTTAACTTGCATATTGACTCCTGTCTATCTAGTTGTCCGTTTCAGCAAAACACTTAGGGCTTGTTCATGAATAAGCTGTACATTTGGCCGCCGGATTTGGGATGCAATGCGAGGCGCAAAGCGTGCCGTGCAGCTCTGCTGCACAAGCGATTTGCAACGACGCAATGCGTCCGTCAGTGCCGCCGGAAAAGGGATATTTGTAATTTCTGCATCCCTGGCTTGTCATAGACCCCGCTGGGAGCTCTAAGCCTGGTTGAATTTTTTTACCCATGGTATGAACTCGGCCAGTGGCATGGGCTTGGCCACCACGTAGCCTTGCAGCAGATCACAGTGGTTGTCTTTGAGCCAGGCTTGTTCCTGGGGTGTTTCAGCTCCCTCGGCCACCACTGACAGGCCCAGCTCCCGGCACAACAAAATGGTCGAGCGAACGATGGCGGCATTTTTTGAATTCACGTCCACCCCGGTGACAAAGGCACGGTCAATCTTGAGTTCATTGACGGGCAGGGTTTGCACGTAAGCCAGCGACGACTGCCCGGTGCCGTAGTCGTCGATCGAGAGTTTGAAGCCAAACTGTGAGAGTTCATTGAGGTGTTGCAGTGCCAATTCAGGTTGATCCATCAAGGCACTTTCGGTAATTTCAAGACACAGCCGATGCGCTGGCAAGCCCGATTGTGTGGCCAAGTGCTGAACGTCCAATACCAACGAATGATTCAACAAATCGAGCGTTGACAGATTGGCCGAGGGCACCACCAGCAGGCCATCACGATGCCATTGAGCTGCGTCGGCAATCACCTGGCGCAGCACCCAAGGCGTAATCTCCCTGATGAAACCGGTCTGCTCGGCAAAAGGGATGAACTGAATCGGGGGGATCAAGCCCTTGACCGGATGCTGCCAACGGATCAGCGCCTCTGCAGCGGTAATTTGATGTTGCGCCAGATTTAGTTTGGGCTGGTAATAGATGACAAACTCGCCTCGGGTCAGAGCCTCGCGCATGTCACCAATCAGCGACAGTTGTGCGGGCACGGGCTCTGTCGACATTTTTGAGGCAAAGACAAGGGGGTCGCGATGGCGCTTGGCTGTGGCCAGAGCTAACCCCGCAAAGCGAAACAAACAGTTGGTATCTGCAAGGTTTGAAGTGAACAAAACAGCTCCAGCGCTGATGTCAACGTCAAGCCGTATGCCGTCGATCAGGATTGGGGCTCGCAATGCATCAATCACGCGCAGCACAGTTGCCTGCGCCTGCGCCTGATCAACACCACGCAACAGCACCGCATATTGGTCTGCCCACAACCGCGCCACGATATCCGTGCTTTTCACAAGCTGCTGAACTCGCGTGGCAATAGCGCATAGCATACGGTCGCCCACGGTGTGCCCTAGTGCGTCGTTAATGGGTGCAAAACGGTTGATGTCGAGCAGAACCAAGACGCCTTGTTCGTCACTTGGGCGTGACTCCAGTAGTTCGATGAAGCGTGTGCGGTTAGGCAAATTGGTCAGATTGTCGACATAGGCTAGGCGCATGATTTTTGCTTCGCGGCTGGCAATGCTGTTGCGCATGACACGCAATGCCTGTAGCAAGATGCCGATTTCACCGCGTTGATCCACCGGCACATCTATCGCATAGTTGCCATTTGCAATGCGTTGTGCCACCAATACCGCTTCACGCACCGGAATCACAATGCCGCGCGCTATGAACCATGCCATCAGCGCGCCGACAAGAAGTGCAATGATCGCCAGAACAATCACCAGTTGCTTGGCCGTGGAAGCCGATTGTTTGAGCATTAGCAACTCAGTCTGCATTTCTTGCTGCATGTGCTCTTCAAGCGCACGGGTGTCAAACATGATGGTGTTGAGCACCTTTTGCGTGCGCGCTTCAAAGAAGGAACGTGCTTGGCTTGTGCCTTCAATTTCAATCAATTCAACCGTTTCTTGCAACAAGATGGCATAGCGTTGGCGCAAGTCGGTCACGTGGTCAATTTCTTGTTGCACATCGGCACTGAGCATGGTCAGGTCAAGGTCGCTGACAGCTTGACCAGAGGCTGCCATTTCTTCATCCAATGCCGCGTACAGCCGCACGCGATCATCTCGGGTTGCGGTTTGCAACAGGTTGAGCAAAATAATAGCTTCGGCCTGGGCGTGCTGGTTGATGCGTTTAGCCAACAATGCACGTCGCTCCAGGACGTTGACGATTTCTTGCGTGCTGGTCGTCAAGCGGTCAAGCCGCTGCAATGACACCGTCGCCAGGGTCAACAACAGACCAAGCAACACAGCAAACGCCATGATCAGGCGAGCGCGAATGGACATGGTGTTGAACATCATTTGCTACTCACAAAGTAACGCCTTGACATGGGAGCAACAAAACGGTCAGGGTAGCCGTGACGCTGCGACACGAAATACGGCGGTGTCGGGATGAAAGGAGTACCACGCAAACCAATACCCTACAACGGCAGGCCACTGTGTACCATCACTGGCCTGCACGGTGGCGCGTCCGGCCAAGTGATCAAAACGTATCGTCAGCATTGTGTTGGCCAAGGTGTCGGTGATCACACCGTTGGTTTTGCTGAGTTCTATAAAGGGATAGGCCTTGGTTTGCGTGCCAATTTGCACCCCCAACACCCGCTCTTTCGGGTGATAACCTGCAGACCTGAAGCTCAAGGGAAACATCACATCAGCGCTGCTTTCGTAACCGGCATAAGGATCGCGGTCATATGCCCGGCGGTGGCCGGTGTCAGTGGAGAGCGCTTGCGTTTGGGTATGACTATGTCGCCAGTCGCTCCAAGTGGTGTGGGTGACGGGCACCATGGTCAAACGCTGTCCTTTCATGGGGCCGCTGATGGCCTGAGCCATCATTTGCGACCACAAAGAGCTGGTTTGACGGTCATACAACAGCACATCGTTGTTGTAAAGCAAGCCAGACACGCCAAAACTCAGCAGTCGGCCTTTTACACGTCGGTCAAACGCCACGCCGGTGCCGCATAGCGGGCAATAGGTGATGGTGATGGCCTCACTCTCCAATTGGTCGTTAACCACCTCGTGCCAGTTCAAAACGCGAAGAGGGTAAGCACGCGCCAAGCCCTGTCTTGTCAAACCCAGCACCATGTCGTCAGGTTGCAAAAAGTCAGCATCAGCAACTTGGACAAAACGTGGTTGGTCAATGGCAGGAATACCGTCTTTGGCCGGGCCACCAGAAACGATCTGATCCACGGGTATCAATGCGTCTTTCAGATCAAAACCGTTTTTGACCTGTGCATTCAGACTGGTGCATAGCCAAAGCATCAACACCAGAAGATATTTGAGCGCAATTGAAGATGAATACAACTGATGTTTCATTTCAAAGTACCCCTTGTCAGTGGCTTATTTGTTGGTGATTTACCTGTGTACCACGATTCCCAGCATCGGGTCAAACGGGTCGCTCCATGGAGCTGCATCAATGTGACGTTGAGCATATTCCACACCTGCTTTCCAGCGCCCACGAATGCCAGCCGGGGTGAAATCGATGTCTTTGGTGTGGTCTTCGCCTTCAATTGCGGGGGCCTGCATGGGCAGCACATGCATCACGGTGCCGCAGCCCCAACCCAGCAATTCTTTGGCTTCGGGTGTTGCGCGCAGGGTGGCTGGCATCAACCGACCCAATTCGCGCACGATGTGGCGCAAGTGGTGAATTTGTTGCTGTCGTTCGGTGTGACTCTCGGCCCGACTGGCGTACTGAATGTCTTTGAGGCGGCTGCTGACCTGGGCAATCGTCTCGGGCACAGCCCCTTCCTGTTGCCATAACTGAGCGGCAAAAATCACCGAGTCCTGACGCGGGTTGTCGTCCATCACCACCTCCATCGGCGTGTTGGAGTAGATGCCGCCGTCCCAGTAGGGCTCACCATCAATCATCACCGCAGGGAAAGCGGGTGGCAAAGCACCGGATGCCATCACATGTTCCAGAGTCAAGGCGGTGTCACGGCTGTCAAAGTAATGCATTTCACCACTGCGGGCGTTGACCGCGCCGAGCGTCAACCGGGTGGTTTTTTCTGTGATGCTGCTGAAGTTGACTAATTTGTCCAAGGTGTCTCGCAAGGGATCGGTGCTGTAAAAGCTGGCTTGCGTCACGCCAACTGGGTTGTTTGTCCCCAAAAACGCGTTCGAATTGGGTTTGAAAAACCCCGGGATGCCGTTGGTGACCGTCACCAGGTTGTGCACCATATTTAGCATTCCAAAGGTGTTCCACAGCGAAGAAGATGTGCTGGCACTTGACACCAAGTCCCAGAATTCACGCAGGCGATCCAGCCGCTGCTCGGGTTTGTTGCCTGCAATGATGGCTGCATTGATGGCACCAATTGACGTGCCCACCACCCAGTCGGGCTCAATGCCGGCGCGGTGCATGGCTTCGTACACACCGGCTTGAAACGCACCCAGTGCACCGCCGCCTTGCATGACCAGCACCACGCGTGAGGGTGGTTCGCAATGCGTTAAAGCGGTGCTGGCATCGGTCGACTTTGGCGCTTTAGTTGATTTGACCATCAATCATTCTCCTGTGGTGACGGTTGAGCTTTCAGCCAGATAGTCGAACAAAACTCGGCCATACGGCAAGGTCAGATTGGCGATGAAGTGCAAGCCACCGATGGCCCTGCGCACAGGCAGATCTGCCACGGGTGCATTGACATGAGCCGTCAAGTGCAGCCGCGCCGGGCCAGACCATGCCCCCTGAACGGCAATGTCGGTCAGGTTATAGGCCACCAGTTGGGCAATGGCCAGTTCGCCATCCACGCCGGGAATGAGTTTGAGGTTGACCTGGGTTTTGCCCATCTTCTCGATGATCGAGGCCGATGAGCATTGCTTTTTGCCTGCCACGTCATACAACAAATGCTGATGCTTGTAGCCCATGGTGCCCACTGCGACCTGGACACCGGCGTAGTCCAGCGTGCCGGTGAGGGTGTCTTGAACCACGGCCAGTTTGGGGTGGCCATGTTTTTTGGGAAAGCCCCAAATTTCACGCCCGCCCGCAATCGGCGGTTCGTCATCCAGGTACATCTGTGCGGTGAAATTCACATGCTCGCCACAGTACAGCGCCGGAATCACCACGCCCGATTCGGTGTAACTGCCAAAGCCTGCTGAGTCGGGCATGCGGATGAATTCATAGAGCACGGTATTACTCCCGTCGGGCTCCAGCGGTTCAGGCAGTGCGGCCCGAATCGCCCCCGGGTCCGATTCGTAAGTGATGATCAGGTATTCGCGGTCAAGGAAACGATAGGGCCCACGTGGATAAGAGGGCGACGCCGCTGGCATCGACGGCAGTTGCAGAATGTCCTGGATGTTCATGAGGTGGGCTTTCAGTGTGCCGTCCAGCCGCCATCGATGGGAATCACAGCACCGGTGATGGAGGCCGCCACGTCGCTGGCCAGAAAGCCAGCCAGCGCGGCCACCTGTTCAACTGTGACGAATTTTTTGGTGGGTTGTGCCGTGAGCAGCACGTTCTGAATCACTTCGGCTTCGGTGATGCCGCGCGCCTTGGCGGTCTCAGGAATTTGTTTCTCAACCAAAGGCGTCCAGACGTAACCCGGGCACACCGCGTTGACGGTGATGCCCAATTCGGCCACCTCCAGTGCCACGGTTTTCGTCAAGCCGGCAATGCCGTGCTTGGCAGCCACATACGCCGATTTGAAGGGCGAAGCCACCAGCGCGTGCGCCGAGGCCACCTGGATGATGCGCCCCCATTGCTTCTTTTTCATGTGCGGCAAGGCCAGCCGCGTGGTGTGAAAAGCCGAAGTCAGATTAATGGCCAGAATGGCATCCCACTTGGGCGTTGGAAATTCATCCACGGGGGCCACAAACTGAATGCCGGCGTTGTTCACCAAAATATCGACACCGCCAAATTCAGCGTTGACTGATTGAAACATCGCCTCGATTGCCGCGCTCTGACTCATGTCGGCCCCAAAAAACCTGACCTTGACCGGGTAGGTGGCTTCCAACCGCGACCGGGTGGCTTCTATTTCAATGGCATCACCCATGCCGTTGAGCACAATGTTGGCCCCTTGTTGCGCAAAGTGTTCGGCAATGCCAAGTCCGATACCGCTGGTTGATCCGGTGATGAGGGCTGTTTTTCCTGTAAGCACGTGGGGTTCCTAAGGAGGTTTGAGACAAGACATGCGCTTATCTTTTGATAGATGCCACCTTGGGTTAGTCTGCAGACTGAGCAAATTGCTTACAAGTCCATTAGTAATATTTGCATCCAACAGCTTGCCATGTAAAACCAACGTCGCACCGCGTGTCAGATCATTTGACGCGAATGCATTGTTACGGCGTGACCAAACGCAGCGCCACAATGGCCAGGCCAAAGCTACTGATCACCGCACCGTAAACCAAACCACGCCAAACCTGGGTGCCATTGACTGCACACGCCCAAAAGCCAGCCACAAAAAGCGCTAGCACCAGCGTCCAGCAGGCACTGAAAAACGCAGTGCCTATGGGCAGCCAGCCCAAGGCCACAGCCGCAAAAGCCACCGCAGGCACGATGCCAGGCACCACCACCACCAGCGAGCGCCGCAGCAGAGCCACCGCTTCGGGCAAGGAGGTGCGGCGCTTGTTGGCAATTTCATCGGCTAGTCCACGCGCAAATGCTTCTGCCACCGCGTTGGCAAACAGGGTGATAAAGATGGTGGCGACCGCAGGCCATTCGGTCAGCGCGGCGTCCTCCAGCACGGTCAACAACGCCAGCACAATGATGGAGCCGTTGAGCAATTTAAAAAGTTTGAATCCAGTGCTTTCGACAGTACTGATCTGCATGGAATGTGCGCGGACAAAAAGAGGGTGGGTGAGACTGGCGTTCTCCATTTGTCGACTCAAGGCAGCAGAAACTTACATGGCTGGTAAATAGGCGGATTAGCGACCTGTTTTTTTAAAACGACGGGGTATACGCTTCATAAATTCAAATCACTCAAACTGGCGTGAGCATCAGGACGACGCCCCAACGGCCAGTGGAATAAACGTTGTTCTTGCTTTATCGGCAGGTCGTTGATGCTGGCAAAACGCCTTTGCATATAACCATGCAAGTCGAATTCCCAGTTTTCATTGCCGTAACTTCTGAACCATTGCCCGGACTCATCATGCCATTCGTAGGCAAAGCGCACGGCAATGCGGTTGTCGGAAAACGCCCACAACTCTTTGATCAAGCGGTACTCCCGCTCCTTGTCCCACTTGCGCTGCAGAAATTGGTGCACTTGGTCGCGGCCTTGAGGAAATTCGCTACGGTTGCGCCAGAGCGTGTCTTTCGTATAGACCTGTGCGACGCGGGCTGGATCGCGCGAGTTCCATGCGTCTTCAGCCATCCGTACTTTCTGCGTCGCAGTTTTTTCGTTAAAGGGTGGAATGGGGGTCTTGATTTCTACGGTCATGCTGTATACCTGTTTAAACGAAACTTTCGGATTGAACTCTTTCATCGGCGATGCCAAACTTGCGGGCGGCCTGCCGCACGGCATCGATCAACCGAGCTGGACCACAAACGTAAATGACGGTATCGGCTGATGTACTCTCCAGCAACAGCGACACATCGAGTCGGGTTGGCTTTGGGGCTTGACTGAAATAAAAATGGCATTGCTCGGGGAAATTTCGCCGAAGGTCATCGACAAATGCCATTTCTTCTTTCGTGCGGCCAACGTAATGCAATTCAAAATGCCCTCCCCGCGCATTCAATTCCTGTGCCATTGCTTGGATTGGTGTGATGCCGATACCACCGGCGATCATCAACGCCGGCCGACTGTCGGCGTGCAGGCTGAAATAGTTATTCGGTGCATCGACATTGAGGCGCATGCCAATTTGCCATCCAGCATGCAATGCTGGCGAGCCGCCGTCACCGTCGTCAACTCGCAATACTGCAATTCGGTATTGGTTAGGTTGGTCCGCTACGTCAGTCAGTGAATAGGAACGAGAGGTCACGCGCCCGTCTGGCAATGCAATCGGCATCTGCAGATGTGAACCCGCACGATAGGTCGGGAGCAGGCCGCCATTGGCATGGCGAAATTCGTAAGCGCGAATATGCGATGTCAATTGGCGAATTCCGACAATTTTTAACGGTAATTCGCCAACGCCCAAAACGCCAAACGAATGCCGGTTTATCACCGCCGGTTGCTGTTGGCGAATTTGATCAAGCAGCGCTTCAACTTCGTCCTGGCTGTAGCGTGGCGTGATGTATTTGGGGCAATTCCAGTCGAAGGCCTCTACTCGGATAACGATACCGCGTTCGACAGGCGATCGATCATCGGGTGACTCCAGTTTGGCCAGCAATTCGGGCTCGCTGCGTTCGTCCACCGCTCGCGCCCTGCCCCAAATTTTCAGGCGCCGCCGCTGCGGATAATCCATCAGCAGCAAACTAACCCGGTCGTCGCCGCGTAAATTGCCTACTGAAATGTACTGTCGGTTGCCGCTGAAATCAGCGTAACCAATGGTACTGTCGTCCAGCACCTTCAACAAGCCGACAGAACCGCCACGATGCTGCACATAGGGCCATCCGGTTTGGCTAACCGTGGCTTGATAAAAGCTGTCACGTTCGGTAATAAAAGTTTTCTCCGAAGCGCCCAACAAAACCTCTTCAACCACGCCAAGTTCCGCGGATCGATATCCGGCGCGACTGCCCATTTCAGCCTGTACGGCCTGTACGTCCGGGGTGAAACTTATTTTGGCAAAGGCAAAAGCCATGACCTTACTCCTGATTTGAATTGAATATTGAAGTCAATATGCCTGCCGTGCAGACAGCCCAGGAATCCGGGCGCAAGTCCATTGGTGAACTGCGCCCGGTTCAAGATCAAGCAGTCTGCTGTAAAGACACTTTCGGGAAGTCAATATCAACCCGGCTGGCTTTGCCCAAAATATTGGTCAGAACGTTCATGCCCACGTGGGTGATGACTTCGACAATGTGCGCATCGCTGAAACCAGCATCACGCATGGCCTGCAATTCGGCGTTGGTCACTGCGCCTTTATGCTCAGACAAGGCACGAGCGAATTTCACCGCCACCGCCGCTTTGACATCCTGACTGGAACCAGCGCGGTTGGCTTCAATTTCCGCCGCATTCAAGCCGGCTTTACGACCGATGGCGGTGTGTGCGGAAAGACAATATTCGCACTCATTTTTCTGGGCCAGCGTCAGCGCGATGCGTTCACGGGTGGCGGCATCGAGTGAACCATGGTCAGCGATGTGATGCAGGCCGAGAAAAGCCTTCAAAGCGTCCGGCGAGTGGGCGAAAACCCGCAAAAAATTAGGCACCATGCCAAGTTGGCTTTGAATCGCTTCCAACAGACTACGTTGTTCGGGATTGGCGTTTTCGTTGCTAACAACAGTAATACGGCTCATGATAATTCTCCAATGGTAAAAAGTTTGTCGCTCGTCCGCGTGGAATTCGGCAGACAGACGTAGTGTGTCTTGTTCCATAAAAACAAAGAATACCTAAAATTTGTAATTTACTATTCCACCGAAAGGAATAAAAGATGGGTCGTTTGCATTTAATGAGCGTTTATGTCGCTGTAGTCGAGGCTGAGGGCTTTGCCGGTGGCGCGCGCAAGCTAAACATGTCACCGCCGGCCGTGACGCGCGCCATTGCGGCGCTGGAGGAACGATTGGGCGTTAAATTGTTGAACCGCACGACGCGCTACGTGCGTATGACCGAGGCTGGCCAGAAGTACTATGAAGATGCGAAACGCATCATTGCCCTTGCTGATGAAGCAGATGCCGCTGCGCTAGGTGTCCATGCTGAGCCGTGCGGCCAACTCACCGTTACCGCTTCAGTTTTGTTCGGTCGCTTGCATGTGATGCCAGGTGTTGTCGAGTATTTGCACCGTTACCCTGCGGTGAAAGTCAATGCATTATTCGTTGATCGGGTGGTCAACATGCTGGAGGAGGGGGTGGAAGTGGCGATACGCATCGGCAATTTGCCGGATTCGACATACCGGGCGATGCAGGTTGGTTCTGTAAGACGGGTGTTATGCGCAGCAGCGGACTACTTGGACACGCACGGCATTCCGCAAACGCCGGACGATCTGCTCAAGCATCACATCATCCTGGCTCGCGGTCTCAATCCGAATGACGAACTGCGTTTTCTGCGCAACGGCTTGCCGCAAACAGTCAAGTTACAACCCATATTCAGCGTCAGCGACAATGATTCGGCAGCCCGCGCTGCAATGGCTGGCCTGGGAATAACCCACTTGCTGTCGTATCAAGTTGCTGAGCCGGTACATTCCGGCAAGCTAAAAATAGTGCTCAGCGAATTCGAAAGTCCAGCGATACCTGTCCATATCTTGCACCGTGAAGGTCGCCATTCATCGGCGAAAGTTCGCTCATTCGTTGATTTAATGGCAGAACGCTTGCGCAAACAGCTTTCCGCTTGAACTACCAAGTTCATCAAGCTGGGCTTGATGAATCTTCTTGCACACCTTTAAGCCATTGCGTGGCCGAGCATCCCAGTTTGCGAATAAAAGCACGGGTCAGTGCACTGGCACTACCGTAGCCAACATCGCTAGCCACATGCTTGAGATGTCGCCCCTTCTTGAGCAGGCCTTGCGCCATCATCACACGCCACGAGGCCAGATAGTCGGCAGGGGTTTCGCCGGTGACCTCGCGGAACCGCACGGCGAAGCGCGCGCGTGACATGCCCGCCAGCATAGCCATGCTGGTCAGATCGCGACTACATGCAGGGTCGTCATGAATAGCAGAGATGGTTTTGGCTAGACGCGCATCGGCAAGCCCAGCCAAGATGCCGCCCTGCGTCAGACCCAAATCAATGCAGTGACGCAACAACCGAATCATCAACACCTCACACAAGCGATCCAACGCCGCTTGGCGGCCGTCGTGTTCGGCAAAGGCTTCATCAAACATCAGGTTCAACAGCGTATCCACGCCCACCAAATCGGCTAACTTGACCATCACCATGTTGGGCAGCGAATCAGCTATCGGATTTCTGCCGTTCCCGCCAAATTGAACCGTCGCACATACAACATCCGCCCCGTCAGGCGAATCAGCTACCAACCGGTGCGTATCAGGGCGGGGCAAAAAAAGCAAAGTGGGTTCGGCAACCTCGAAAGTCTCTGCCTTCACACCAATGACCTGCACCGTCCCGCGCTGGATCAGGTGAATATGACCTCGCGTTTTGTCATGAGAAAAGTCATGAATTCCGCAAATGTTGCCGGTGTAGAAAACGCCCGCTTGCAAAGAAAAATGAGAGAGAAGTTTGGAAAGTCTGTCCATAACGCACTTTAATACGAATGATCATTCAGATGATACTTTTAAACACTTTTCGTATCAAATGGGTGCTTAAAGTAGATGCCGTCGAGTTCGATGTTGACACACCAACTGCATCGAGAGCGATTTAACCCTAACGTCCATGTTCAACAAGGACACCCCAAATCATGAAACATGCGTGCCCAGCGTAGGGCGGGTTTTAACCCGCCATGGCCGACTGAAGTCGGCCCTACGACACACCATTCTTGTCGGCTGTGGGCGTTGTTTCACGTTAACCATTTATGGATATTTTTATGCCTACCCAGTTTCGTTTTACACGCCGCAGCCTTGTTGCAAAAGCCATGATGCTGTCAGTCGGGTCGCTTACCCTGCCGCACCTCGCCCATGCCTATGACGAGCAATCTACAAGCGCCTTGAACGTCGATGCCAAGGGTATCGCGTTAAAGGGCTTTGACCCGGTGTCCTACTTTTCGACAAGTGGCCCCGTCCCGGGCAAGGCTGACCTTGTTGCGACATACGAAGGTGCCACATACCAGTTTGCCAACTCACAAAACCGCAATGCTTTTACCGCCAATCCTGCTAAATACACCCCTGCCTATGGTGGTTTTTGCGCTATGGGTGTCGCACTGGAGCAAAAACTTGATGTTGATCCGCAACTTTGGCGCATCGTTGACGGCAAGATGTATCTCAACGTACATAAGGGAGCGCAGACCCGTTGGCTGGAAGATGTGAAAGGCAACTTGGCGAAGGCGGACAAGAACTGGCCACGCCTGAAAGACAAAGCGCCGAAATCGCTTTGATGCGCTATTGATCGGACTTTAATTTTTTAGGACAACCTCATGACACCCCTCTCCCAACCCCCCATGGCTCGCCGCACCGCCACAGCCGCCGGCCTTGCCCTGGCCATAAGCGCCGCGTTTACCATTGCAGCCACCCCCGTGGCCGCTCAAGCCGCTGACACCGAAAAGTGTTTCGGCGTGGCGCTTAAAGGCAAAAACGACTGCAAGGCCGGTGCCGGTACCACCTGCGCGGTCACGTCCAAAGTAGACTACCAGGGCGATGCCTGATCCATAGTGCCCAAAGGCACGTGCGAAAAGACCGTGTCCAAGACCTCACCCACTGGCCACGGCCAATTGAAAGAGTTCAAGGAAGTCAAGGCCTGATCAAAAAATAGGCGCAATACCGGTGAAGTTAAGCCAAGCGTTTAACGTGAAAGAACGACGACAGTCGTCAGCAATTGCTTTTTGTAGGGCCGACTTCAGTCGGCCATGGCGGGTTGAAACCCGCCCTACTTGGGGCTGCACATGTTTCATGCTTCGGGACGTCCATGTTGAACATAAGCGTTAGGTGCATCTTACGGCCGGACGCTCCGCTGTTCCTGTTCGGTGTTGCTAGCAGCCTGTCGGACTTTCGGCATCGAAGCGTTCTCGAGGAGCGGGGTAGCCAAATTCGACCCCAGCGAGGACAGTTTTTGCCGGATTTGCAGGCTCATAGCCATAGCTATGAGCCAAAAAGACGGTAAAAAATGGACAGCTGCGGTCGGATTGCAGCCGATGTACCCAAAGTCCGACAGCCTCCTAGGCGTATTTCAGCACTGGTGCTGCTGTTTTTGCTTGTACATGGGCCTGGCAAGTTCAATCTGAACGTCAGGCTTGCGCGGCGCTATCTTTGATCTGAAGGTGCAGTTCCTCAGCACACCGTTCACTTGCGCGGGTGTGCAGCAAGAAGCGGTTTAAACCTAGACACCTCAGTTGGACGCGCCCGAGTGGGCTGCTGGCGGCGCGGCTGGGTAGGCTGAGTGCCGCAGCTTCCATTGTGCCTGCGCACAATGGAACGGCACGAAGAGGCCAAGCCTCTGGCCTGGCTGCGCTCTGCAAGGGTGACGACCTAGCGGGCTACTGCCCGCAAGGAGGCGCAACGCCCCCAGGCGCGTTGCCAGTGGCTCAATCAGGTGCGTAGCGCTCTGACCCAAAAGGTGAACCTGACTGAGACTGAAATAAGCCATGTCCATAGGCACTTATTGAAGAAAACCAGCGGTCAACTGAGGAATCGCAGGTTAAATCTGGGATGAGACGATCCATGGTGCATGAACCCAAATAATCCATTGGGCGGCACTTAGTGCCTGCATGATGCCGGTCGATCGATTTGCGGCCATTTTGTCCGTCCGATCGTCGTCCATAGCATTCCAACCCCGCACGCAGGCCAGGCGTTCTCAAAGAAACAAGATACTTGTTTCTTGTGAGCGACGGCTATGAACGCCTCTCGGCCTGTCAAACAGCCTCGCAACTTACCTCGCCATGCATTCATGCCCTAATCGATTGTTTGGGATGAAATATTTTTTGGGACAGTGTAAGAACTTGGAACAGGCTCGCGTCTAATCGGCACGGACTGCCTTTGTCCGCCGATTCAACCCAACCCAAGGAGTTTTTTCATGAAACAACGTCCGTCCGCCGTCCGCTCTGCCATCTTGGCCTCTGTTTTTGGTGTCGCTTGCGGCGCGCCCGGCGCATTTGCACAAAGCCCTTGTGCGCCGCGCAACCCCTGTGCACCGCGCAAGATGAACCCCTGTGCTGCCAAGAATCCCTGCGCTGCCAAGAATCCCTGCGCTGCCAAGAATCCCTGCGCTGCCAAGAATCCCTGTGCGGCAAATAACCCCTGCGCCGCCGGCGACAAGGTCGATGTCAAGTTGGTTACCCGTCCGGCTGGCACCCATCTGGCCAAGGGTAACCATGCTGAACTCGTCGCTTTGGGCAAAAAACTGTTTTCTGACACCAAGCTCAGTACCAATGGACTGTCTTGCAACTCTTGCCACTTCAGTAACAACGCCTACCTCAACACCTTCGCCAAACCCTACCCGCACTTTGTGCAAATGGCCAGCGACCGGGGTGGTATGAAAAAAATTGAACTTGATGAAATGGTTCAGTTTTGCATGGTGGTGCCCATGTCCGCTAAACCGCTGGCCTGGGATTCGCGCGAACTCGCCGCCCTGACGGCCTACACTGCTGGCGTGCAAAAAACCTTCAAGCCCAAAGCTGGGGCGGCTGCAGCCAATCCATGCGCTGCCAAGAATCCATGCGCTGCCAAGAATCCATGCGCTGCCAAGAATCCATGTGCTGCCAAGAATCCATGTGCTGCCAAGAATCCATGTGCTGCCAAAAATCCATGTGCTCCCAAAAAGAAACCCTGCGCTGTCCACATGTAAGACAGTAGGCTCTAGAGCATGACTGCATGGCCAACGCTCACGCAAGACGAGCTTCTGGCAATGCGTGAAGCCGGCCACGAAATCACAGAGGTTTACAGGGTTCTGGCCAAGGGCGGGCTCAACATTGTGGGTGAGATGTTGCGTGGGCAAGGCGAATTCATTGAGTTCAACCATTACCCCATTGATGATGTGTTTGACCGCGACACCCAGTCACAGTACTACTACCACGCGCACCGTGGACTGGCGGGCGAACATGGCCATTTTCACACCTTTCTGCGCCCATCCGGAATGCCGGATGGCATGCATACGGTTGGTCATCAAAATGCCACCGAACCATGGCCAGAAGGTGATAAGGCGCTGTCACATTTGATAGCAATCTCGATGGATGCTTATGGACTCCCTACAGGCTTGTTCACGACCAACCGCTGGGTCACAGATGAGGCCTGGTACGCAGCTGGTGATGTGGCAGAACTGCTGGAGCGCTTTCGCATTGACCACGCAGCCCCCTCTTGGCCGGTGAATCGCTGGATCAGCGCCATGTTTGTGTTGTTCAGGCCGCAAATGCAGGTGCTTCTGACCCAGCGCGATGCCACGGTGGCGGCCTGGGTGGCGCAGCATCCGGGGGAGGATGTGTTTGAAGACCGAGCGTTGGACATCACTAGCCAAATAGAAATTTCGGTGTCAGACCAGATCGTCAGTGTTGAGACGTTGCTGGCGCAGACTAATTTAAGCTAGTGCAGTGTTGCACGGTATTCTGCACTTCAGACCATGTTTTACCAACCACCTAGCAGGCTCTCGGACTTTCGGTGCATCGGCTCGAATTCGACCACAGCGATCCATTTTTCACCGCCTTTTTGTCTCATAGCTATGGATCACAAGAAACAAGGACTTTGTTTCTTTGAGAACGCCTGTTCCGCGTTCGGGGTTGGGATGCTATGAGGCTACCAATGCGGCAAAAACTGTTTTCGCTGGAGCCGAATTTGGCTACGCCGCTCTTCGATAACGCTTCGATTCCGAAAGTCCGACAGGACTATTAACAAAGGATTACATCATGAAAAAACGCAATTTCACATCGGCACTGATCACGCTGGCCATGCTAGCAAGCGTAGGAACAAGCTCTGCACAGTCGACCGGGCTGCCAGGTACGCACACGCTGAGTAGCAAACACGATTTCAGCACATTGGTGTCGCGTGTCGAAGCGGCGGTGGCACAGCAAAAAATGGGTTTGGTGGCCACTGCCAGTGCCAGCGCGGGTGCCGCCGGGCGTGGTGTCAAAATTCCTGGCAATGCGGTACTGATGGTGTTCCGCAACGACTACGCCGTGCGTATGTTGCAGCTAAGCGTGCCAGCGGGCATCGAGGCGCCGATCCGGTTTTATGTGACCGAAAACGCCAACGGCACCGCAAGTTTGACATACCGCACGCCCAGCGCAGTGTTTACCCCGTATCAGTCTGAGAAACTCAATGCCATGGCGGCCGAGCTTGACCCGATCTTCGAACGAATCGCACACGATGCCGTTGGGGGCTAACGTCCAAAAACTGCCCCTGCTCATGGCTGGTGCCATCTTGCTGTGGGTGGCAAGTCGCCTTGGCGTGGAAGACTGGCGGCCGCTGGCGCTGTGGTTGACTGGCTTGGGGCTGGGCGCAGCGCTTTACCACGCGTCGTTTGGTTTTGCCAGCGCTTACCGACGCATGCTGGTGGCGCGTGACATGCGTGGCGTGCAAGCGCAGTTGCTCATGCTGGCGTTGACCACCACGATGTTCGCGCCAGTGCTGGCCGCTGGCAACGTCTGGGGACAAAACCTGGGTGGTGCCTGGGCACCGGTGGGTGTGTCTGTGGCGGCCGGTGCGTTCATGTTTGGCATTGGTATGCAGATCGCAGGTGGTTGCGGTTCGGGCACGCTTTACACCGCAGGCGGCGGTAGCGTGCGCATGATGCTGGTGCTGGCCTCGGCCTGCGCTGGCTCGTTTGTCGCCAGTTTGCATATGGGCTGGTGGCAGGCGTTGCCCGCGCACGAGGCGGTTGTGCTGGCAGATGCACTGGGTTGGCGCGGCGCGCTGGCACTGCAACTGGGTGCGATGGGGCTACTGGCTTGGCTGCTCCAACGCTTGGCTCGCCCCGCAGCTACAGTATCAGCCGGTGTACCGACAATTCAACCCAACAACAAAACTGGGGCTAACTCTACGCCTGCTGCTTGGCTGCAAACCTTTCTGATTGGCCCCTGGCCGCTGATGGCAGCTGCCGCTGTATTGGCTTTGGGCAACTTGTCGACCTTGCTGGTGGCAGGACATCCGTGGTCTATCACCTGGGGCTTCACGCTGTGGGGAGCTAAAGCGGCACAAACGTTGGGCTGGGCTGCAACCAGCAGTGGCTTTTGGCAGGGTGACTTTCAAAGTAGCGCATTGGCTGGCAATGTGCTGGAAGACACCACCTCGTTGATGGATATGGCCATCATGCTCGGCGCGCTGTGTGCAGCTTCACTGGCAGGACGCTTTGCACCAAAGTGGAATTTTCCCTGGCGCTCGTTGCTGGCGGCGCTGCTTGGCGGTTTGCTGCTGGGCTATGGCTCGCGCATCGCTTACGGCTGCAACATCGGAGCCTTTGTGTCGGGGGTGGCATCAGGCAGTTTGCATGGCTGGCTGTGGATTGCGGCAGCGTTGCCGGGCAGTTGGGTGGGCATCCACTGGCGGCGACGGTTTGGTTTAACAGATTGACTTAAATCGTCCATTAGGCGGCACTTCGTGCCGGAATGCTGCCTGGCAGTCAATTTGCGGCTATTTTGTCCGTCCGTTCGTCGACCATAGCGACGGCTATCAATGCCTCTCGGCCTCTTCGTGCCGTTCAATTGTGCGCAGGCACCATTGAAGCTGCGGCACTCAGCCTACCCAGGCCGCGCCGCCAGCAGCCCACTCGGCGCGTCCAACTGAAGAATCTAGGCTACTGGATTGTTTGGGATCAATCAAGTGCAGTGTTGCACCCTACACGGCACTCAAAGCCATGCCTTGTTGCCCCTGGCGATGTTGCCAAACGCTTAAGTCAAGTTAGCTCCCCAGCACCGGGAACAGCTTCACCAGTCCATCGGACATCACCTCCACCGACAGCGCCGCCAGAATCAAGCCCATCAGCCGGGTCATGACGTTGATGCCGGTTTTGCCCAAACTACGGGCAATTGGTTGTGCCAGTGAAAAACACAGCGCCGTGGCCAATGCCACCAACACGCCGTAACCTACCAGCGTATGTTAGCGGCTGTGTAAATGTGCGTAAATTTGGCGGAGTTTTATGCAAGTGGCTGCCCAAAAGCAAAGGGGCCTGTCGGCCCCTTTGCTTTTACTGAATGAAGAACGGCTCAAATCAAAACGGCACC
>Ga0210030_1001015_pt1 | contig 20376 bp, 19 predicted proteins | sample CryGeymeta201523_FD_183986 | JGI IMG/M metagenome (GOLD analysis project Ga0210030, IMG submission 183986) | Groundwater microbial communities from Crystal Geyser aquifers in Utah, USA - Crystal Geyser metaG 2015-23 (SPAdes) (version 2) | ecosystem: Environmental > Aquatic > Deep subsurface >...
TTTCACTAGGAACAAGAGAAACTGTTTGGCGATCAATATTTAATTTCGGCAGTTTTTCCGGTGCAAATTTTCCGCGGTAAAAATACTTCATTTCGATTTAAATATTCTGGAGAGGTAATAAATTACCAAAGGCGTTACCAGGACCGAAGAAATAACAACAGAAATCCCCGCGCCGACAATTCCAAATTTAATCGTCAGAGGAATAACCGTCACTGCCAAAAAAAGAAAACTGAAAAAAGAAACTCTCGTCACATATTCCTGTTTTTTAAAAGAAAAAAACAAGGTCACGGCAGTGGAAGAAAACGCCCGCAACGGAACAAAAAGAGCCAAAACTTTAAGAGCGGGTGCCGAGAGTATCCATTTTTCGCCCAAAATAAAAGTTACAATTTCTTTGGGGAAAAAGAAAAATAAAAGCGAAGGAGGAATGACGAGTAAACATGTTCCTAAAAATGTTTTTCTAAAAGCTGTTTTGAGTCTTGCCAGATCCCCACAAATTTTTATGTAGACCGGAAGGGTAACTTTGGAAACAACATCAGTAACTTCTGTTATCGGTAAAATTGAGATTTTGTAGGCCATTTGATACAAACCTAAAAATTCGGTATTTAAGAGTCGGCCGACAGCAATAGTGTCTCCCTGGCTGAAAAAATAATTGAATATTCCGGCAAAAGTTACCCATTTACCGCGGCCGACTAAATTCCGGAAATATTTTTTGGAAAAAGAAAAAGAGGGAATTGGTTTACTCCAAAGAAAAGAGAGAATTACTTCAAAGCCCGCTCCGATAATCATTCCCCAAACTAGAGCAGCAACCGAGCGAGTTATTAAAACCAGAGAAAGAGATGCCGCCGTTTCTACAAAAAAGACCAAAAGGCGATACCTGAATTCTTTATCGAATCGCAGTTCCTTTTGAAACTTGATAATCGTTGGATTGATGAGCCCGCGTAGTATTGGAATTATACTTGCCAAGAGAATAAGATTGGCTACCTCCGGTGTACGGAAAAAAGAGGCGACCGCCCCTCGTGATAAAATCATCAAAAGAGAAATGAGTATCCCCCTGAAGATGGAAATTACCCAAGAGCTATTTATATAACTTTGAGAAAGATTCCCTTCCTGAATTAAAATTACATTTACCCCTGTCTCAGTTAATATTTCCAAAAAAGTGAGGATTAAGGAAACGATTCCGAAAACCCCAAATTGGAATGGAAGCAAAATTCTGGCGACAATAATCGTCTTTAAAAAAGTAAGCGCTCGGGAAAGAACTCTTAAGGTTCCCACCCAAGAAAGTCCTTTAATCGTATGTTTCAAATAACCCATTTATCTAATTTTAGCTAAAGCTTCTAAAATTCTAATTTTTCCTTCAACTATTGAGGCAATAAAAATCCCGTAATGTTTTTTAAAAAAATAATATCTGCTCTTTTTAAAAATACCGGAGGCTTTTTCGATATCGATTGTGCTTTTGCCGCCGAAATGGATGATCTCTGCTTCAGGAAAATAAACAATTCGCTCACCCATTTTTCTTATTCTTCGACACAAGTCGTTTTCTTCAAAATAAAGGAAAAAGTTTTCATCAAATCCGAGAGCTTCATTAAAAACATCTTTTCTTATTAAGATAGCTGCTCCGGCCACCACTTCGACATCGAGAATACCGTTGTCTATCTTATTCTCCGAATAAACATAATGGTTAAAAAGAGGACTGTCCGGCCAAAATGACCTTATTGGGCTAAAGACAAAGAGACTGGTTAACGGATCAGGAAATCGGCAAAAAGAAAGCTGTCTCTCTTTTTTAAAATTTTTGTAAATCTTCGGTCCCAAAACTCCTACATCCGGGTTCCCCTCCACAAACAGGACCATTTTCTCCAAAGAATCTCCAAGAACAATCGTATCGGGATTCAGAAAAAGAAGATATTTGCCTCGGGCCTTTCTGGCGCCTTTGTTGCATCCGGCTCCGTACCCAATATTTTCTTTATCATTATCAATAACAATAATTTCCCATTGTTTACTTTGTTTAATTGAATCTAAACATTTCTTTAAATATTCTTCCGCTTGGTATTTAACGATTACTATTGAAAGTGTTGGTTTACTCTTCATACTCTAGCCCTTCTGAAGCTTTAGCGTAGGAGGGTTCTTTTGGGACAATCCCGCAAACGTCCCCGCCATTACAGCTAAATCAGCAGTGACTTGCAAAATAGGAAGTAAGAAAATAGCGCGAACATCTTTTATGTACTGAAAGTTTTTACCTATAGCCCAAAGCAGATATATAAACCAGATGGCGAGATAAGAAAAAAGTAATTGAGTTGTCCAATTGGTAATAAGAATTCCCAAAAGTATCATAAATATTAAATATCTTCCGAAAACTGTGGCAACTTTTTTTCTCCTTAACCCTGCTTTGGAATCCCCTCTGGCAAAACGGTAAATCATAGTCCAAAAACTTTTCAAACTGGAGCGGGGGAGCCAATTAACGATTGCCTCCTTGGCAAAATAAGATTTTATGTGATTTTTTGCCAATAAATTAGCGAAGACATAATCTTCGTTATCGGAAAATTCTTCGGGAAAACCGCCAACTTGCCAAAAAGTCCCCTTTCGAATTGCCATTGAGCGGGAAGCAGGATAAAAATTATTTGGATCGACCTCATTCGGCATTACCAAAACGTAAGGTACAACACATTTCTCAAAAACCGTCTTTGCCATTCCGCGATAATAGCCGGCCACCACTTCCACCTTTGGATCGACAAAAGGTTTTGTTACTTGAGCAAGCCAGTCTTTATCGAGAATGCACCCCGCATCAGTAATGGCAATAATGTCATTTACCGACTTTTTTATTCCTGCGTTTCTTCCCTGCGAGCGGTTGGCTCCCAGCTCGGACATTATTTTCAAATTAATGTCACTTACTCCCCTTCTTTGTAATTTATCGACTGTCCAATCAACTGAACCTCCGTCAACTATAATCACCTCGTCGGGTTTCATTGTTTGGACCGCCACTGAATCCAAAAAAACATCAATGGTTTTTTCTTCATTTAAAACTGTCGTAACAATCGTCGTTTTCATCCTTTTTCTTCACACTTACGCTTCACACTCGTGGTGTGATACAGCCTTCACACCTCCGGAATCACCCATAATTCCAAGTAATTCTTGGTTAACTTTTCCCATGTTTGCTCTCTTGCCCAATTATAAGCTTCTTCTATCAATTTTTTCTCCTCCAGCGGATTCTCAAAGTAAAATTTAACCTTTTTTGCCAGTTCTTTCGGATCACTCTCAATTACAATCCATTTGCTAAAAGGAGACATTTTTAAATAATCTTCCTTTATAGGACTATCATAAACAGCAAAAACTAACTTTTTGTTAATCATCGCTTCTAAAATCCCCAAATATCGTGAGACAAAAACAAATTTTGACTGTTTTAGATATTTTTCCACATCTCTCACAAATCCCTCGAATTCCACATTTAAGCCATGTTTCTTAGAAAATTCGATGGCTTCATCCATTCGTGGACCTTCTCCGCAAACAACCAACCTGTAACTGATTCCTTTCTTTTTTAAAATTTTAAGCGCTTCAAGATAAATCATTATTCCCGTATCTTTCGCCAGTCTTCCTACAAAACAAAAGTGACATTTGTCATTCCGAGCGAAGCTATGCACCTTCTGATGCTGATGCGTGGCGGAGTCGAGGGATCCCTTTTCTGCAGCCCCATAACTTACAGCCTCCGATTTTACTCCGTACCATTTCCGATGGAAATCTCCAATAACAATACTCCCATTTGACAACCAACCGGCTAATTTATGCGACAAAATTTTCTTCCATGTTGGCGGTTCTGAACCTTCATAACCATGAAAAGTGGTAAAAACTTTTTTCTTAGGATAAAGAAAACGGAAAGGAAGATACCAAAAAAAGACATCGTGGCAATGAACAATATCCGCTTCTTGAATCAAGCACCTATTCTTCCACAACCATTCCCAAATCTGAAACTTTTTAGATTTCTCGTTTGCCCGTACTGAAATATAGTAAACCTTAAGACACCTCGGATGGTGGCGAGGCAACGACCTCGACTCCTCCGAGGTGGAGGATTCAGAGACCACCGTCACTTCATACCCCATCTTAACCAGTCTCTTCCCCACTTCCATCACATGTTTCTCCACTCCTCCAATACTCGGCCAAAACCTTCTTGTAAAAAATAAGATCTTCATTTTTCCCCACCTAAATATTTATTTACCTTCTTTGCCCTTAAAACTATACTATTTGGACTCCACCTGCGGTTAAAAATAAAAATTTTTTGCAATACTTTTTTGATACTGTAAAATTTTTTGAAAGCGAATAATTCTTGCGATTGAACGATCTTAAAACCAGCTAAAGAAAGTTCCGCTTTTATTAAATGTTCGGTGTATTCTCTTAAATGACCACTTTTGTTTTCCTTCCCAAAGAGTAAACCTTCATTCAAAGGAACGGAAATAATAAATATTCCGCCAGGAACAAGCATTTGACCAATTTCTTTATAAATAGATAGAATTTTTGTCGGAGGAATGTGTTCTAATATTTCTAGTGCAAAGATTGTATCAAAATATTGTGGGGGAAAATCCATTTTGTAAACTGAACATACTTTAAAATTACCTCGATTTTTTCTTCTGACGGCCTTGATAGCTTCTCCTGAAATATCAATTCCATAAATATCAAGTTTTTTAAACCTATCTAACTTCTCCTCTAAATATCCTCTACCCACTCCTATATCTAGAATTCTTCGAGAGTCTTTACCCATAAAAGACAATGCTGTATTAATTCTATCCTTTGTAACTCCGTTCTTATAAACCAAATTGTCAGATTCCAAAAACTGATGATCCCAAAATTTCAAAGTATTAAGGTTTTTTTGATTAAAATTTGTTAAAAAATAGGTCTCTCTTAACTCTTCAAAATTTCTTTCTCTCGCAAGAATTTGCCTTCGCTGTTCATTCTGCCAAAAAGGCGACATTTTGTATCGACTAAGTTTCTTGTTTGTCATTTTTAAATTTTCCTTCTTGACAAAGATTATAAAATTTCTTTATCGTAATCAATAACCAAAGATTTAAAATGAAAATTGTACGTATAGTTTTGTTTCTTTTTCTAACATCTATATTTTTTCTATGTTATCCTCAAGTCGCTTATGGCAAAATTTTTCAAGATAACTTCGATCAGAATTCCGAGGGGTCTTTTCCTCAAGGATGGGTACTAGTCAATGATCCGGATAGAACTCCATGTAATGCAACTTGGAATACCCATAACGGAAAAGTAGGAATAGTTATCAATCAAGATTCCTGTACCACGAATATTATGCCCTCTGACCAAATTTGGGACAACCTTGGAGATAATTATACTCTCGAAGTTGATATGACATTTGATAGCGGAACTGATCACAATGTCGCTTTCAGATTTTCCCCGTCTACTCCATCCAATAATTGGTACGATATTCATTTTCAGTCGCCCGGAGATTTTGTTTTAGAAAGGGTTGAGGGTACCTACAACATAAACATCTCCAAAAATTATCCTAATTTGAATACATATCATGTAAAAATAACTATTGATCATATGAATATAAAAGTTTACATTGACAATTCTTTAGTCAGAGATTTTACGATGTCTACCGATTATTTCCCGACTGGGAGGGTTGCCCTACGAGCAGGGACGGGTGGAGACACAAACTCAGAAACTTGGTTCGACAATGTGGTAGTTACAAGTTTGGATGAACCGACTCCAACTCCGACAGCAACTCCTACTCCCACCAATACACCTACCCCCACTCCAACCCCACCAACCCCCATTGTTTTCCTTCCCGGATTGGGAGGAAGTATCAATTTCGAAGAGATGTTTTTGGGAGATTCTAATCCTGGAGGTTGGAGAATGACACCCGGAGCGAAAGTTTATGACAATCTCCTCAAGGCTTTTGAAGGGAATCCTGATTTCCATGTTTTTTATTATGATTGGCGCAGACCAGTAACTGAAAATGCACAAAAGTTGCACGATTTTATCCAAAACACCGTCATTCCACCAGAAAATAAAGTTGATCTTGTAGGTCATTCCTTGGGAGGTTTGGTGGCAAGAGCCTGCATCCAGAAAAATACCGATCATTGTTTTACAGATAAATTAATTACCGTTGGTTCTCCAAATTTTGGTGCTATTGATGCTTACCCAGCTCTCGAAGGAGGGGAAATTTGGCGAACTGGCCCAACTAAACTTGGTTATGAACTACTAGTGCATTATTTCCAGCAACCAGGTGAAACAAGAAGAGAAACAATTGAAAGGATTGCTCCTGTCTTAAAAGATTTACTGCCAAACTTTGACTATCTAACCAAAAACAGTACCAATTTACCTCCTTCCTCTCTATCTTTCCAAAACTCTCTACTACCAAACTTAAGTGACCTAAGTTCCTTAATTAACTTAACCAAAACAATTACCGGTCGAGGCTTCAACACAGTTGAACAAATTATTTTAACAGAACCGAATTGGATAGATAAATTACTCGGTAACTGGCCGGACGGGAAACCGATTGATAAGTTGCTCACTCTCGAGGGTGATAATTCAGTGTTGACCAAAAGCTCTTCTTTCAGCGGTTCCCTAATCGAAAACTTTACCTATAATCTGGATCACGGAGGAATCATCTCTGAACAAGTTCCTCTGACGAAAATTATGGAAATATTGGGCCTAGAGCTTAATCCAGGAACTTATAACTCCCTAACTGATGAAGAAAATTTCTTGGTCTTTCTTGTCCACTCACCGGTTAAAATCTCTTCTCTAGATGTCACTCCCGATAGTTTCACCACCGACGAGTTAATTATTATTCCCAGCCCCGAAAACAAAAACTACACTTTGAATGTCGAAGGGATAGGGGATGGATATTATTCTCTTTCGGTTGGACAAATTTTTGGTGAGAAAGTCTTTTGGAATGATTATTTTGATGAAACATACAATGGAAAAAATCAAACTTTTAATCTTTCCGTTAATCCTCAGTCCCCGTCCGAAAATCCCCTCCTCGATCCCAGTGGAACTTCGACTACCAATCAACTAAACTCCAGAATCAATGAGTTTAAGAAAGAAGTTCAAGATCTAAAAATCAATTTAAAATATAAAAAGGCTCTTATTAATCAACTTAATAAAATTCAAAATCAAGCAAAAAATCCCCAAAAGGCTTTCTCTCTATTTACTGCTTTAAGGCAAATTATTGTCACTTATGAAAACCAGGGGATTATCGGTCACGAAATGGCTAATATTTTCAGGGAAAAATCTTCCGGCATCGCCGACTCGTTAGAGTTTTTGAGTTTCCTTAAACCTCAAAAGACTAATAAGTTTGAGGCCCAAGCCGCCATAAAAGCGGCCGAGAAAGTTAGAAACTCTGTCAAACAAGAAAAGTTAAACAGAAACGGCGCTTTGGTTTTTATCGATGCCCAAGAAAAACTTGATAAGGCGAATTTGGTCTTGGGGAAAGCGGAATATTACCGGGCCAAGATTTTTGCCCTCGAAGCCACTCAACTATTCCTAGAATCGAGGATGATTAAATAATCCCTCCTTTTTCTTATATAGGATGCTTGACTTTCAATTTATCTAGTGATAATCTTTGCACAATATGTCAGCAGAGCAAGTCGACAATAGATCAATATTTTATACTCCAGAAGAACTTATTGCAGCAGTACGTCGTCCAGATCTCCCAATTTTTATTTCGGGTTACGAAGCTGACTCAAATGGTAATGTCTTTTACACTGGTGGTCCAGAATATATAAATGGACGGATTGAAGATACACTAAAGGCAATTGGGCGTGCAGCGATTACTATACCAGAGTTCTCCTCCACAGAACCGGGTACGTTTAGTGTAACTATTACCCCCATCACCCTTCGTCGCTTCGTACAAACAGGCGTACACCATCGGATAATCCCAGAAGTACATTACATTGGACCTCAAGAAAATCCGTCGATGGACGAAAACGACCAACCCAAAGGGCCCAAAATTAAAAAAGCGAAAGTCAGGCTGTTTAATAATGAGGCTGACATTTTTTTAACCTTTTTAAATCCTGAAACAAAAAGAAAGAGAATTCCAGAGAGATACAAAGGCTCCGGAGAGATTGTCGAAGTAGAACTTTAGTTTTGACTTCTTCCTGGTTATCATTCCCTCAAATCCTAAACAAAATACTTAATATGATGTATAATTACATCTATGGCAAAAAGAACAACGGGGGTTGGAAAAAGGAAGAAGACCCACTCACACAAGACCAAGAAAAGACTTGAGATAAAGCGGCAAATGCTGGCCGAAAGGGCCAAAAAGCGGCATCACTAAAATATATATTCTTCTTTATTTATTTGGCTTCAAAATGAAATATTTTTGCTTTCGTGTTATCATTGCCTCGTACTCCAAAAAGGGGTTAGATCTAAACAAATCATTCTCTGCCTAAAAGGAGGTGAAAAAATGGTTAAAGGAGAAAGAGAAAAAACAGATTCACAAAAAAAAGAAAGACCGTTGTCTCCGGAAGAAAAAATAGCTTTACTAAGAAATGCGTTATTGAGAGTAGAATCCGTTCTAACTTATGTAAATGAAGATAACATCGACTTTATGTGCCCGTGGTGCGGGCGTGACGAACCCCGCCATGAAGACGATTGCCAACGTCAAGTAGCTTTGGAAAAAACGAAGCCTGCCACTCCCTAAACGGAGGTTCCTAATCAATAGTCCTATAGTTGTTTCTAGCCTCAAGGAAGAGACCATGCTTGCTTTCAAAAAAGAGTCTCTTTGGCTGCTCAGCTTGGTGGTGGAGTGAGTTCAACAACGGGATGTCTAACTCCGGAAGCTGATGAGGCAAGACAAGCTGCAGAACAACGATATTACCAAGAACAAAAAGAAAACTACCAAGTATTTTAAAAAATATTTAATAAATTTGCTGAATTTTCTTAAAAAAACCAAAAATATGCACGAAATACTAACCCCAACTCCCGGGCTCCCTCAATTTCTATGACAACAATTGTTAACTATGTGGACCCGAGAGGATTCGAACCTCTGACCCCCTCGATGTGAACGAGGTGCTCTACCACTGAGCCACGAGTCCTTATAGTACTGATTGACACTAATTATATCCCTAAACTACAATGATTTCAGCTCAACAAAGAGCTTTTGTACAGATGACAACTGTTTTGAAGAAAATTGGCCAATTTATTCTGGATACTATCCAGATGATTGTTCTGGCTCTTTCGGTGTTCATAATAATTTACCTTTTTTTATTCCAGCCCCACCAAGTCAAAGGCAATTCAATGTATCCCAATTTTCATAACGGAGAATTCTTGCTTACTAATAAAATTTCTTATCGATTTAATTCTCCTCAACGTGGGGATGTTATTATTTTCAAGGCTCCCAAAAGTGAACCTTGTGCAGAAATAGAATGTGAATATATCAAAAGAATTATTGGTCTACCCGGAGATCGCGTCATGGTCAAACAAAATCAAGTTTATATCGACGGACAAACCCTCGACGAATCAAGCTATCTCTCCAAAGACATTATCACCACGAGTGGCAGTTTTTTGGCTGAAGGGGTAGAAAATGTAATTAGTGATGGCTATTATCTTCCCTTAGGAGACAATCGACCTTACTCTCGCGACGGCAGAGAATTTGGTTTCATATCAAGAGATATGATTGTCGGCAGAGCTTGGCTAAGGTATTGGCCAATAGATAAAGCGGGGTTCGTCAAACACTTAAGCTACAAGTGAAGTTACTTGCAAACTCCCTGATAAATTTTCTGTAGTCTCTCTTCTGTCTGCTCTATGCTACCATACAAAGAAATGGTTAACCTTGTTTCTCTTCTTGAGCGGGTAAGTTTCACTCTCGTTCTCCCGGGTTGTCCCGCTTGTACTGCTAAAGCGTCTTCAATCTCTTTACGGATTCTGTCGGTTTCTTCACTGATAATGTGATTTAATTGCTGCATAGCAGCAATTCCGTGTTGTTGCTTCATTCTTCTTGCCAAATCTTCCGCTCTCCTTACTGAAGCAGACTCCCGAAGAACAATTTTATAAGCTTCTATCATTAACCGATTGTCACTAATTGCAGCAAGGGCTCTTGCGTGACCTTCGGTTATCAAACCGGACAAAATACCATCTTTAATGGCGTCAGGAAGAGACAAAAGCTTTAAAGAATTAGAAACATATGCTTGACTTTTGCCAACCCTTCGGGCAATTTCTGAAGTGGAAAGATTAAACTCATCATTTAACCTCTGAAAGGCTCGGGCTCGTTCAAGTGGATTTAAATCAATTCGTTGAACATTTTCTACAATAGCCATTTCTAACATACCTTGAGGAGTAGTCTCTCTGATTATTGCGGGAACAGTTTGCAAACCAACAATCTTAGCAGAACGCCATCTTCTTTCTCCGGCAATAATCTGATAACCGGCTGGAGTTTTTGCCACTACCAACGGCTCTAAAATTCCATGCTCCCTAATTGAGTCAACCAAATCAACTAAGCTTTCAGGAGTAACGACGCCGCGGGGTTGGAGGGGATTTGATTGAAGTTCGTCAATTGGTATCTGAGCAATATTCTCCGCCATTTCAGGCTACCTCAACAATCTTTCTCCCTTTGAGATCTCTAAAATTAACTACCCCATTCTTTATGGCAAAGATAGTAAAATCTCTCCCTAATTTTGTTCCCAATCCACAATGGAAACTTGAACCTCTTTGTTTAAGGATAATCTGCCCGTTTTTTATCGCCTGCCCTCCGGAAATCTTTATTCCTAGTCTTCTTCCCTTCCTGGGGGTTCCCTGTCTTGCTCTACCGGTAGTTTTGGTGTGTGCCATAATCTTTTGTAAATATTACGATTCTTCTACAATAATAATATAATCAAATTTTTCACGGAAGTCAAGTAATCACCTTGGAGAGAATTAAATACTTACTTTTTCAATACTAAGAAGTGATTTCTGCGCTCGAAAACCTGTCTTCCGACGGTACCCTGTCTTGGCTTTAAATTTATAAATGGCGAGTTTCCTCCCTAAATAATTTTTAATTAATTTGGCTTCAATCTTAACATCCTTCAATTGAGGCTTGCCAATCTTGACTTTTGCCTCATCTACAAAAAGCAAAACATCGTCCAAACCAACCGACTCTCCTTCTTTTCCGGAAAGTCTATCTACCTCGATCTGGTCCTTCTCTTGAACCTTAAACTGAGAACCTTTTATATTAACAACCGCGTACTTCATGATGGCTATTTTACTTGAATCGCTCCTTTTTTGCAATCATTTAATCTGAATCGTCTCTTCTTGCCTGGACCGGATGGAAATGCTCTCCAAAATACCCAAACTAATCATGTTTGTCAAAAGAGAACTCCCTCCATATGAAACGAGCGGCAGGGTAATACCGGTAATAGGCAGTAAGCCGATATTCATTCCAATATTAACTATTACCTGAAAAGAAAGGTAGAAAAAAAGTCCCATTGATAGAAGAAAAAATAACCGACCATTGGGAAAATTTTCTTCGGCATGGAAGGCGATTTTAAGAATTCGAAGAAAAAGGAATAAATAAAGGATTAAGACGAAGGAACTTCCCGCCAGACCTGTTTCCTCGGCTAAAGAAGCAAAAACAAAATCGGTATTCCTCTCTGGCAAAAAGGTCAAATGACTTTGGGTTCCCCGACCGAGTCCTCGTCCCCAAAACTCGCCTGAGCCGACTGCGATTTTAGCTTGAATAAGATTATACCCTTTGCCTAAGGGGTCGCTGTATGGATCTAAAAAGTGCGTGATTCTTGTCTTTTGATAATTCTTTAAAGAAAACCAAACCAGTGGCAGGGCGATAATGATTATTGCCGAAAAGACAAAAAACTGTCTGGGTTTGATTCGCAGAGCAAATAAACTCCCGGCAAAAATACTCAAAACAGAGAGGGTACTGCCTAAGTCTGGTTGGAAAAAAATTAAAATTATAATTGGGGAAAGAAGAAAACTAAAAAAAAGAAAAGTCTTTAAGGAGACTGTTTTTTTTGCCCAGTACCAAGCGCAGATCAAAGCCAGTAAAGGTTTTACAATTTCCGAAGGCTGAATAGTAAACTGTCCGATGGGAATCCAACGAATTGAACCACGGGTAACTGTTCCGACAAAAAATGGCAAGATAAGAAAAAGAAGACAAAAGACATATATTAAAGGTGATAGGGGGAAAAGAATTTCCAAATCAAGGAAAGAAAAAAAGAAGAAGAAAATCAAGGCAATGAACGCATACAACAAGTGAGAGTCTAAACTTGTGGGAGAAACACTAGAAAGGGTAACAATGCCAAATCCCAAGAGAAAGATTGTTGGCAAAAAAAGGTAAAAATCAAATTTTCGCAGTTGAGGCATTAGTGTTTAATCTCAAGTTTTTCTGCAAGATAAAGAGATTTGGCTAAGGTTTTCTTTTTAATTTCGTTTTCAAAATTGCTTGGCCAAGAGGGGAGACCGACATCAATTTTTTCCGAAAGACTACAGCCGGCTTCTTTTCTTGCCTCCTGAATTTGCCTGATAATTTCTCTTACTTCACCTTCTTCTCGCAACTTGGGAGTAAGAGTAGTATCCAATTCAACCTTCAACTCCCCTACCCCTTCTTGTATTTTCACTTCCTTCACATTCAACTCATCCTTAATTAAGAATATTAACTGCTGGTCAATTTTGAACTTTGCACTTTGCACTTTGAACTTGCTAAGAGGTTGCCTTACTTTGATTCCAGCTTCCTTCCTTTGTTTGTGCCCCATCTCCACAACCTCTCTCAGATTAAACATCTCTTGTTCCAAATTATTATCAATTAAATCCTCTCTTGCTTCCGGCCAATTTTCCAAGTGAACAGATTCCTTTTCGCAAAGATTTTTATATATTTCCTCTGATAAAAATGGAATAAATGGAGCCAATAATTTTGATAAAGTCAAAAGTATAAAATGAGTTGTTTGATAAAAGTCTGTCCTGTCATCTCTAATACGGCTTCTTGATCGCCGAAGATACCAGGTTGAAAGATCATTTACAAACGCTTCTATCGCCAACGAAGCATTATAAGCATCATAATTTTCTAAAGATTCTGTCACTGTTTTAATCAAATTATTCAATCTCGACAAAATCCACCGATCCAAAACGCTCTTCGCTTTTCGCTCTTCGCTCTTCGCTTGGAAATTGTCTAGGTTCGCATAAGTAACAAAAAAGTTATAAACATTCCAAAGCATCAAATGAAATCTCCTTCTAGTCTCATCGGCAACATTGTACCCAAAATTTAAATTTTGCACCGGATTTTGCGTCGCATACATCCAACGCACGACATCGGCTCCCATTTTTTCCGCTGCATCGTCAAACCAAATTGCATTTCCCTTGCTTTTGTGCATTTCCTCTCCCTTTTCGTCACGAACCGAAGCATGGCCGAGCAGAACCTTAAATGGACTTTTGCCTTCAAGGACAGTCGACATGGCCAAAATCGAATAAAACCAATTTTTAAATTGGCCGGGAAAACACTCGGTTATAAAATCCGCCGGGAACCACTCCCGCCAGTATTTTTTATCTGTCAAATAACTTACTTTTTTAGTCTCTGGATCAATTAAGGTAGAGTAAGGAACAATCCCCGCGTCTAACCAAGGATTTCCCACGTCTGGAATACGCGAGACAATATTTCCGCACTTTGAGCATTTTATTTTGACCTTATCTACCCAAGGTCGGTGAGGCGTATGTCCGGCAAATTCCCTAAATCCCTCAACTGCTTTCTCTTCTAATTCTTCTTTGGATCCGATGACCTCGAAGCTCCCGCATTTTTGGCATTCCCAAATCGGCAAAGCCAGTCCCCAATAACGTTTCTTGGAGATTAACCAATCAGACATGTGATTGAGCCAGTCAATCTCTCGATCCAATCCCCACTCGGGAATCCAGCGCGACTCATGTACTACCTTCTTTAGCGGTTCGCGCAGGGGATCCATCTTTATATACCATTCATCAACAACTCTCCAAACAAGTTCTGTATTGCATCGCCAACAAACCGGATAGCGGTGAGAATAAGGTTCAATTTTAAAAATAAAATCCTTCAATAAAGGATGTTGCAAAATTAAAGAAGGGTCTTTTTTGGCATTTTTTCCCGACAACTCGCCAAAGCCCTCTAAATAATTGGCAGCTTCGTCAATCGCGGGTATTACCGGGAGACTGGTTTCCTTCCCCAAGGCAAAATCTTCCTGCCCACAGCCTGTCGCAACATGAACAATTCCAGTTCCCTCTGTCGCCGTGACAAGGTCCTTTGAGGCAACTACCGAATGAAATGTCTCCGGCTTTTCCTTTTTAGCGGCAAGCACTGCCGGCATCTGGTCAAAAGGGCCGGTGTATTTCAGCCCCACCAACTCCCCACCATTTACCTTTTTAACCACTTGAACTTTTTCACCGAAAAGAGTTTTAACCAAATCACTAATTAACCAAAAGTTTATACCGGTACTTCCCGCGACCAGAGAATATTCAAACTCTGGGTTAATTGCCAAAGCAACATTGGCAGGAAGAGTCCACGGTGTAGTGGTCCAAACTAAAAATCTTTCATTCTCCTGTCCAATTACCGGCAGCTCAAAATATATCGAATCGTGAACTAGCTCCTTATATTCTTCTTGTAAAATTTCATGTTGAGAAATCGCTGTCCCGCATCGTGGGCACCAAGGAACAGAATCTCGACCTTTATAAACAAGTTTTTTTTCAAAACATTTTTTCAAAAAGTACCAGATTGAGTAATTATTTTCATCACTCATGGTGTAGTAAGAATTTACCCAATCCATGAAATAACCCAATCTTTGTGACTGTTTTGTTTGCACTCCTGCCCAATGGAGCGTTGACTGCTTACACTTATCGACAAAGTCTGCAATTCCATAATTCTCTATCTCTTTTTTAGTCTTAAATCCGAGCTGTTTTTCTACCTCAACCTCAACCCACAATCCCTGATTATCAAACCCATTTCTAAAGGTTTGCCGAAAACCCTGCATGTTTTTAAACCTTTGCCAAAGATCTTTATATGTTCTTCCCCAGGCATGATGAACGCCCATTTTATTGTTTGCCGTAATCGGGCCATCAAGGAAAAAAAACTTTCTTAAAGAATCCTTGTTTTTGATTAAGTATTTCTCAACGATTTTATTCTTTTCCCACCACGAAAGCCACTTATTTTCCATCTCGACGAAATTAATTTTCGGGTCAACAGGTTTAAACATAGTTGAAAGTATTTTAGCTCAAATCCACAAAGAAGTCACTTCGAAATTATTCTCCGAGAAAAACTGCTCTCTATTATTGCTGTCTTCCCAATCTTAAGAAAGCGGGGACTTCATATTCATCGCCAATTTCTTCCGGGGGAATTTCAATCTGAGGCCCTTGCTCTCCTTCGGGAACTGGCGGTTTTGTTGTTGGTGAAGAAGCGGCCGGTTTTTGCATCATTCGCTGTAGTTTTAATTTTGATTCGTCAAATCCGGTAGCAATGACAGTAATTTTAATCTGGTCAACCATTGCCTCAGAAATCGTGGCACCGAAAATAATGTTGGCATCAGCATCGGAGTGTTCGATAATTAACTTAGAGGCTTCTTCAACCTCAGCCATAGTGAGATCTGGGCCGCCGGTAATGGTAAAAAGAATTCCTCTAGCTCCATCGATTGATACTTCTAACAAAGGAGAAGAAATTGCTCCCCTAGCGGCTGCCTGAGCTCGATTTTCCCCAACACCTGTGCCAATACCCATAAAAGCACTCCCCGCACCTTCCATTATTGATTTAATATCGGCAAAATCACGATTTATTAATCCCGGCAAGGTAATAATATCCGAAATTCCCTGCACTCCTTGCCCTAAAATCGAGTCAACAGTTTTAAAAGCATCAACTAAAGAAATTTTACGGTCAATTGAGTCAAGAAGTTTTTGATTAGGAATTACAATCAAGGCATCAACTTTGTCCTTGAGATTATTTACTCCTTCTTCTGCCGCGACCATCCGTCGGGTTCCCTCAAAAGAAAAAGGCTTAGTGACAACCGCAATGGTTAAGGCCCCCTGCTCTTTAGCTATTTCCGCAATGATTGGAGAAGCACCCGTACCGGTTCCCCCTCCCATTCCCCCAGTAATAAATACCATATCTGTATCAACCAAAAGATTTTTAATTTTTTCTCTCGATTCCTCGGCTGATTCCCTCCCAACTTCTGGGTCACCACCAACCCCCAACCCCTTGGTTAGATTTTCTCCGATTTGCAGTTTAATTGGGGCAAGATTAGCCAACAGGGCTTGAGCGTCAGTATTAATCGCCACAAAGTCAACACCGACAATCGTATTTGAAGAAACCATTGTATTGATGGCATTCCCTCCGCCACCACCAACTCCCAAAACCTTAATTTTGGCAAAACGACCAACATCAGGTTTTACCAAAGCCATAAAATTATTCCTTTCTTTAGAAAAATAAACATTTTTTCAACGATCGAACACGGTTGGGCAGAAGATATGGGGACTACTTTTCTGGTCAATGACAAATTATATTTCTAAATTATTATTATTGCAACTCAAAAGTGTAATTTTGAAATATACAAATACATCAAATTTATGAAAATTCTAGTAAGATGAGTATACCACAACATTCAAGGCAGAAATGACCGCACAAACGAACCTATTTTTCCAAACAGACCCTTGAGAGGAATTTTATGGGAAATCCCTCCGAATCGGGGCAAAAAAACCCCGGCAGATTTTTCTCCACCACTTTTAAAACCATGAAACAAAAGGCCGATTGCTACTGAAAATGCGGGGTTTAAAATATCGTCAACTAGCCCACTTATTTCACCAGGGATTCCCACCCTCACCGGCAGCGATAAATTTCTTCGGCACGACTCAGAAGCGCCAACTGTTAAAGCACCACCTCCAGTTAAAACAACTCCGGATGGGGTCAGCCCTGCAAAACCACTTTTTTGAATTTCTACTGCCACCATATTAAAAATCTCGTTCAGGCGAGGTCTGATAATCCCCTCTACCAGAGTCTTTTGAGAAACTGTTTTAGTTTCCTCAAAAACACCCAATTTGGCCAAATCGATTTCGTCTCCTTTTTCATTTCCGCCTCTCTCCGCCAAAATTTCTTCATGCTTTTCTGAAAGCGCTATCTTAAGTTTTTCTGCACCATCTAAAGACAACCGTAAACCAATCGCTAAATCATTAGTCACATTTTTGGATCCTATTGGTAAAACAGCAGTGTAGGAAGGGGCATTCTCGACAAAGACAATTATACTTGTTGTTCCCCCACCAATATCAAGTAAAATTACCCCTAGTTCTTTTTCTGTTTCGGTAAGAACCGCTCCTGCTGAGGCAATACCAGAAAAAACTAAGTCTCCAATATCAGCGCCAACTTCAGCAATGCACTTAGAGAGATTTTTAACTGCAGTTGTAGAACCAGTGATAATGTGTGTGTCTACTTCGAGTCTTACTCCGCTCATCCCAATTGGATCGGCCACTCCTTGTTGAGAATCTACGGTATAAGTTCTTGGAATAACATGAAGAATCTCTCTTGAGGATGGCAAAGAAATTGCCCTGGCTGCTTCGATTGCTCTTTTGATGTCCTCATGAACAATTTCTCCTTCCGGATTAGCAACGGCTACTACTCCGTGAGAATTTTGTGAAGAAATATGAGCGCCACCAACAGAAACCAGAATCCTACCAATAGAGAGACCAGCCATTCTCTCTGCCGCTTCAACTGCTTTAATGATTACCTCGGAGGCCTCCTCAATGTTTACAATTTGCCCTTTTCTTATTCCCAGCGAAGGAACGGAAGATGCACCTAAGACATTAATCCTTTCATTATTCTCATTTTGTTGACCAATAAGAACAGCAATTTTAGAACTGCCAACATCAATCGCCGCCAAAACTTTATTACGAGTCATTTCGGGTATAATGGTAAAACTATTTTAACTTTCACCAAAATTATTGTAAAGTTATTGCTAGTATCTTGTAAAGAGGACGTTTTTAAATGAATAGGAAAAAGGCAATTTTGATCGCTCTCTTCCTTTTCACTATCTCTATTGTCCCTTTTTATATAATATTAGTAAGGAGCAAAAAAGGGGAAGCTGAGCTTTCCAATCTGACTCAAATGATTAATCAAAAATCCCCAATCATTGCCAGAGAACCAGCAGTAGCAGGAACCTTCTATCCTCAAGACCCAAACGAACTTGATCATAAAATCGAAAGTCTTATTGCCGGAATCAACCCGATCGAGGTGGAAGGCAGGTTAAAAATCCTCTTGGTTCCCCATGCGGGCATCGAATATTCAGGTGCAGTCGCCGCTTCTGGTTTCAAACAAATCGAAGGGAAAGATTATACAAAAATTATTCTTTTGGGAATCAGTCATCGGCAAGGGCTTGATCATGCTGCCGTCTTTAGCGAAGGGGCCTGGAAAACCCCATTAGGCGAAGTCCTTGTGGAAGAAAATCTGGCCAATAAATTGCTGGATGAACAGGGAATTATCAAGGACATTTCCGCTCATCAAAATGAACATTCCTTAGAAGTCGAGCTGATCTTCCTGCAAAAGGTACTAAAGAATTTCAAAATTGTGCCGATCCTGCTTGGACAACCAAGCGATAATTTAATCAATTTACTCGCCGAAAAAATTTCTTCAAACCTTGACAGCGAAACACTTTTGGTAGTCAGCTCTGATTTATCCCACTATCCTAACTGGGAAACTGCCAATAAAGTTGACAAAGAAACCATCAATAGCATTTTGTCGGGGAAGAAAGAAATTTTCGAGAAAACATTACAAAAACTTGAAAATCAGCATTATTCAAACTTAGACACCTGTGCTTGTGGAGAAAACGCCATTAAAGTTGGTTTAAAGGTGGCAGAAATTCTTAAAATCACTAATTTCAAAAAAATAAAGTACGAGAATTCGGGTGATGTCACTGGCGAGAAAGATCGAGTCGTGGGTTATGCTGCCATCGGCGGATGGAATACTCAAGTCACACTTGATTCGGAAAGCCAAAAAGAAGCCCTGGCTATTGCCCGACAAACAATCCAAGAATATCTCTCCAGCGGAAAAATCCCTGTGATTACCCCTCAAAACAATGCCCTCCTTTCACCTTTAGGAGCTTTTGTCACTTTAAGAAAAGACGATGAATTACGTGGCTGTATCGGTATCTTCGAACCAACCGAGCCGATTTATCAAGTAATCCAGAAAATGGCGATTGCCGCCGCAACCAAAGATACCCGTTTTTCACCCGTTCTCACAGATGAATTGAAAGACATTACGATTGAAATTTCCGTGATGACACCCAAACAAAAAATCATTGATTGGAAACAAATTGAATTAGGGAAACACGGCGTTGTTGTTCAAAAAGGATTTCAATCGGGAACTTTTTTACCCCAAGTAGCGACTGAAACTGGCTGGAATTTGGAAGAGTTTTTAGGTCAACTTTGCTCACAAAAAGCCGGTTTACCGTCTGATTGTTATAAAGATCCTTCAACCACCCTCTATACCTTCGAAGCCCAAGTTTTTGAAGAAAGATAGCCAATAATTTCTAACTAATTAGATTGTTTCTTAAAAAATAATTCTTCAACAAGATCCGACTGTTTAATGATGCTTTTGAGCGTCCCTCTGGGAATGTCACGGCCATGATAGGGAACGACAGCAATTTTTTTCGGTTTTTGGATTGTAGTAAATTCAGTGGCTGCCAGTCTGTCTTTTTAAGAAAAATCCATTTTTAAGAAGAATTTTTTCAACTTCTTTTGGCTTTAAAGGAGAAAAACGAGGCATGAGAAATCAGTCAAAAGCCAGGTTTTTAATCGGTAAGTCCATTTCTATCTTTCGGGTAGTAACAAAATACTCCCCTTCGTCGGGTCGAGAAACTGGTTTTTTAAGTTCCACCATTGTCTCAATATATAATTTAATTGCTTTTTCGATATTGTCGACTGCTTGTTCAACTGTTTTACCAAAATCGGAAATTCCTAAAGTGGGAGCATAAGCCACATAGACAAAACCCTTTTTAGAGTGTTCTTTCTCAACAATTACTCGGTAGTTTAGAGCTTTAATTCGGCTTGCCGAAAACCCTCCGAGTCGGAGGGATGAAGGCAACAAAGAATCAAACTTTCCCGCCTTGGCGGGATACCGCGACAGCTTGCTGCACGGTAGTTTATTTTCCATTTGAAATCATTTTATAATCAATATACTCGAGTTTGCAATAGCAAACGAGAGTTATTGAATATATACACAAATCAGTCCGCCTTCGGCGCGACTGGAGTTATTTGGGTATACTTTTAAGAAGAAAGAAAAGCAAGCATTGTTTTGTTCTCTTGTTGAGTGATACAGTTTGATACCTCCTTAACCCTCAAAATAAGATTCCTCCACCACTCTTTACACCTTCGAAGCCCAAGTTTTTGAAGAGAGATAGTCAATAATTTTTAGTTGCTCCTCAAGACTGTTTTCCAACTCCAAAGCCATAATTG
>Ga0210030_1001023_pt1 | contig 20305 bp, 11 predicted proteins | sample CryGeymeta201523_FD_183986 | JGI IMG/M metagenome (GOLD analysis project Ga0210030, IMG submission 183986) | Groundwater microbial communities from Crystal Geyser aquifers in Utah, USA - Crystal Geyser metaG 2015-23 (SPAdes) (version 2) | ecosystem: Environmental > Aquatic > Deep subsurface >...
ACACTGATCACCCACTCCAAGAAACTGTAGTTTGGCGGATCTGAGGTTCAGGACGCAGAGGCGTCTCCTACATCTGGTATTCACCGGAATTTGCCAAACTACAGTAACCCGAGAGAGTTCGAGGAACGCGCCGTGAGCCGATGATTGCCCGGAGGGCGGCAGCACCGCGGGAAAGGAACGGTGGAAGTGACTGGCAAGGAACGTATTGAAAGGATCATCCACCGTCAACCCGTGGATCGTCCCGCGTGGACGACTCTGGCCGATGCGGAGACTCGATCGTGCATGTCGAGGGATCTGCGCGCAATGTCTACGCTTGATTTCTACCGACATGTCGGTTGCGACATTCTGCAGTTCGGCAACTATGGAATGCCCCCCGAACTCGTGGTGAAGTCGCCGTGTCGGGCCGTGGGGACTGATACGGATACAGAAGTGGAAGTGACCTCCGATGGAACCCGATATCAGAGACTCAACACTTCCTGGGGAACACTGACTTCCGCGTTTAAGCACGGTCATCCCGTCAAGCATCCTGTTACAACCATCGAGGGATTGAGGGTCCTCAAGCAGTTATGGATGAACACCCGGTACCAGGAAGACCCGGATGGTGGGAACTGGAATCAGGTTGTCGAGGCGATTGGGCAGGACGGCGTTTTCTGCCACACGTTCGGCCCATCCCCTGTTCAGCAGTTACTGCAACTGGACATGGGAGTTGAGGGTTTCTATACGCTTCTAAGAGACCACCGGGAGGAGACGGAGGAGCTTCTAAGTCTCATGCACGACCGCCGGAAGCAGGAATACGAGATGGTTGCGCGACGCATGCCGGTGGAAGTGGGAATCCCGGTGGAGAATACCAGCACCACGATGGTCAGCCCCTCTGTCTATGAGCGCTACAGCCTTCCTCAGATTCGTGATTACGTGGACATTCTGCATCGTCACGGTAGATTGGCGGTTCTCCACATGTGCGGCCATCTGAAGGCGCTGCTGCCTCTCATCAAGCAGACCGGGATGGACGGGATCAATGCACTCACGCCTCCGACCGTCGGGGACACCCCCTACGAACACGCGCTGGACGTGCTGGGAGAGGATGTGCTGCTTCTGGGTAGCGTCTTTCAGCCCAGTGTCATCCAGAACGCGAACGTGGTCAGAGACGATGTTCAAGCGGAACTGAACAGGATGTACACCCCGCGCGTGCGAAACGCCCATTTCCTTCTCTGGATTGGCGTCGATGGGCTGCCAACACCCATCGAGCGATTTCTGTTTGTGCGAGACTGGTTTGAGTCCCAGGGAGCGCGCACCGTGTAACGTCTTCTACGGCAGCAGAACCATCCGGCCGCGCGCGTCCAGATTGCCGGGACCCTCCGCGCCGGGGAACCCGTTGGAGACTTCCACATAACTTGCCTGCTCCCACTTCCCCCGCTGCAGGTTCATCCGCAGGACGCGGTCCTTTGGCGACATGCCCGGCAGGTCGGTCCAGGGGATCGCGGCCTCGATCACGAACCGATCGTCGTGAATCTGCGTGCTACATTCCAGCTTCGCGTCGAACTTCGTGTCGCCGTTGTAGACGTCGAAGATGTCTCCCCAGGCATTGATGATGAATTGCGCATAGTGCTTATCCTTTGCCTCCACGCGATTGATGAACAGCTCCACCGCGTCGTCGCACCACACTCGACCATCTCGAGTTCCACCGGATTCGCGCCAGAGCGATCCCTTGTCCTGATAGGCAATAAAGCTCACGTAGAGGCGCTTGCTGTCGTAAGCGAACCGAGCCTCCGTTCGGAATGTGGATGGATCAATTGTGGAGAGGCGGAAGAAATGGCCAAGCTCCGCGGCATGGCTCCAGCAGGCGTCGTCCAGCTCGCCGTCAATTGAGGGCGGGGTTGGGGAGCGTTTGACAAGCGCGACGCGGCGGAGGATTTCGCGCATCTTCTCACGGAGGACCAAGTCGTCGCGCGTTGCGGGCCGGTCCCCCACGAGGTCTACCGGCAACGCATCCACACTCTTCGCCCCCATCGGATCGTCTGTGACGAGAGTATTCGGTCGCCCCAACTTCTTGTCGAGAAGCTGCAGCAATTTGAACTGGACGTTCGTGGCGCCAGCGCTCATCAAGTCGAGGTTGTAGTTGGGTTCCATCATGGCTTGCAGAGGGAGACTGCTCAGTGTCTCACGGTGGTACTTGTGGTAGTTTAGGTTGGGGTCCTGGAGTTGGGCAAGGGCGGCAAACGCGGAGGGGAAATGGCCGGAGACAATCGACCGCTGGGTCTGCTCGCTCTTCCACTGACGAGTCACCAGGATTTCAGAGCTCCTCAACCCCTTGCGATAGAACTGAACTCTCTGCGGACCGCGAGGTCTTTCTTCAGGAAGTCCACGACGCCGTTCATTGTTCCGTGTCCCGTGCCGGTGCCGAGGATGAAGAGGCTGCCGTCCGCAACGCGCACCAGGAATCCATCGTTGTCGACACCACGCAGCTCCGCGCCGACCAGGTTGAGCGCTCGACGGCAGCGGCCGATCCACACTTATGTCCTGGATCCGGTTGCGTACGAGACTCTCGCACCATCGTCGGCTCCAGGTGAATCATGTCCGCGAGAGTCTTCTGGAGTATCTGGCAGGCCCGTGCTTCATAGGAGTCTGTCCAATTGTCTGGGCAAACAAAGACAGGTCTCTTTGCGGACGGTGCAAGGAGATCGACCGTGTCGGCGTTACAAGCGGAAACGCCGACGAGGATGGCGCAGAAAAGCATCATGAGATGGTACGGAGCTCTCGCTCGCATACGTGCTGTTCTTCGTTGGAGGTTGGACATCATGTTGAGTGCATGCTCGCTTTTCACTTCGCAGATGATGGACCGAATTGACCGTAGTCGTGGTATGCCGCCAGCAACGCGATGACGTTGGCGACAGGTGTGTCCGCCTGAATGTTGTGGGCGGTGCAGAAGACGTACCCACCCCGGGCTCTTGCCACTTCTGCGATTTCCCGCACCTGCCGTCGAATGTCCTCAGGAGAACCAAATGGCATCGCCTGCTGAATGGAGACCCCACCATGAAAGCTCAACCGGTCACCGAACTTGTCCATGAGATTTGCGAGTTCCATGTCGACGGCTTCAGGTTGGATTGACTGGAGAATATCCAGACCGCAACTGACGAGGTCTGGGATCAGGGGCGCCACCGATCCGCACGTGTGGTGCATGGCTCGGGCTCCGTGGCGTTTGACGACCTCGATGTAGTCAGCGAAGCCGGGTCTCAGAAAATGTCGCCACATGCTCACGGAGAGGAGAAGCCCGTTCTGCGCCCCAAAATCGTCTCCGGTGAGGACAATATCGACCTTCCCGTTCGCTGCCTCCAGGATTCTCTCCAGATAGGCCGTGTAAAAGCTCCTGATGCGGGCAAAGATGGCTTCCGCCATCGACTTGCGAACGGCCATATCAAGGAAGATGTTCTCCATCCCTCGCAGGTACATTGCCGGTTTCAGTTGAGCGGCCCGGTTGAGCCGGTCTCCCATGAAGACTACGACGCGGCCCTTATGGAGAACCTCGTCGCACTGCCGCTCGATATCGTCGTAGTCGAACCAGTCGGGGGAAGGCCAATGGGCGTAGCCTTCCACGTCAGCAACCCTCTCGGCTTCGGCGAGAGGGGAGGTCTGCAGCTCACTGTAGGTTTCTCTGCCGCCCGGTAGCTGCAGGTCAATAGCCCTTCGACTGACCCCCCAGATGTCACAGCGGTTTCGCAAAGGTGGTCCGATGTATGCGGGGCCCTCGATGTATCGAAAGTCCACGTTGTATGCGTCGAGGAACTGCGCGTGGGTAAGGCCAGTGTGAATTTCCATCTTTCGCTTCATGGACCCCGAAGCCCAGAAGTCGACAGGGATCCGGTCAGTCGGATGGTGTCGGAGAGTGGAGAATACACGTTCTCTTGAGTTCACTTCGGACTCCGAGTCCGCTGTATCACCGGCGAAGGGCTGCGACGTGGACTGCCGCTCCGTGGTGATAGCAGGCGCGTGCTGGCGGAAGACGCCATTCCGCTTCATAAGTCACCTGAGCACATGAGCGTTTCATGCAAGACCTCGATCGGGTCTGACTGCAATCGAGAAAGGAAGTCGGTCCACTCGAGAGCGTTCTGGTAGAGGGCGGTTGCAGCGATGCTCTTGGTTAGCACTGCGTTGCGGTAGGCTTGCATCTCCGGATTGCCGAGGATGCGCAATATGCCAGCAATGCCCACTTTCTCAACCAGCACCCCGGGCACATAAGACTTCACTGCCAAGGACACGATTTCCGAGTGTTGCAGAATCAGGTCAAGCCGTTGGAAGAGCCACTTCTGAAGCACAAGAAGCTGCTCGCTGGTGTCCACGGAAAGCTGGTACAACGGAGTTCCGGTTCGCGCGTGCAGATTCAGCAGCATTTCCGTCTCCGCCACCGCGTTCCTTGTGATCAGCGCGAACACGCAGCGGACCAACTCCGACTTGAACTTCAGGTCATTGACGAAGACCTCATCATAGCGTTCTGCGAGCAGAAACGCAGGGAGCACCTCGGCAACGGAGCTTGACGTGACTCCTCCCTTGTTGGCCGATGAATCTCGGATCTGCACGATGCCGCTCTTCCGGGCAATCATCTCGCGGGCTGTGTCGTCAAAGAAGACGTTGGCCCCCTCGACAATCACTTGCAGTTCCCGGAAAAGCTCGAGAAAAGGGCGCACATTGTTCGCGTTGATGGTGTCCTTGAGCCCGCCGCAGGGGACAAAGACCTGGATGCCCGCCTGCGCGATGAGGTCCCGAAGCGCTGAATCAGAGAGAAATGTGCGGTGGAAGTAGCTCCCATCTTCCACCCATGTTCCGTCGGGCAGTGTGCAACTCTCCGACGTTCGCGGAATCTTAAATCCCTTGACGCCCAGCTTGTCTTCCGGGTAAGCCACGCTGTTGAGCCGTGGCCGCGTGTGTCGGGCAAGAGCGATCTTCACCAGTTCGCATCGGTTAAGTCCGTCCGGGTCGAAGAGAACGGACCCTCCGTCAATGACAATACAGATTTTCCCCCGAAAAGACTGAATCTGGTTAGCGCCCAGGTCTCCGTCCGGGCCACCAGTAATCATCAGTCGAGTCTCGCGTTCCTTCATACCCAGGCGTTGGAGGACCGTCCGAAGACATCCCGCAACCCCCATCGTCGTCATTCCGCTCGCATCGATGCGGTTGCCAATTTTCCGGTAGATTTTTCCGGTATCATCCGTGATCAGCGCAGTCTCGCCGTCAATCTGCAATTCGGTCGCTTCGTTTTCATGCGCGAGGAGAGCAAACACTCTTCCATCGCGGGTAAGTCCATACGCGTCGTGCGGTATCCCAAAGCTCTTCCCTGTGGTCAATGTTCGCCAGTATTTGTATCCTCTTTCCCGTGCGCGGCAGGCGATCGTGTCCATGAATTTCGCAGTGCCCTCATCGGGTCCCAGGAAGATCATCTCAGGCTTCCCGAGATAGTCCACCACCTCCTCGCTGGGTTGCACCAGGTCCATGATGCCGTCGGTAAAATCGAGCACTGCGTTGAGGCCGTTGCCTGCATACTCAACTCCCGGAACGACGACGCCCTTCGCGCCGCTTTCGGCGATGTCCTTGTGTTTCAGCCGCTGGGCGACGGGACCGAGGGCGTAATTGAGCAGAGGCATATTGTCCAGCTCAACTTCATAATTCCCCGGAGTCACCCTAATCAGTCGCACGCCGCCGCGGGCAATCTCGTCTGACCGCATGTGAGTGGCGGTTGCATAGAAACCAGCCACAAAGAAGACGCCATGCACCGGGCTCGGGAAGACCAGCGGGTCCAGGACTTCTGGCGACAACCGGAAAGCGCACGAACGCCTGCGGATTTTGTAGAAGTTCGTCTTCAGTGTGCAGGTAACGATGCGAGACATGAAGACAAAGATGTCGCGCCCTGTGTTGTCATCGACAAAGGCAATCTCTGCTTGCCGGTGGAAGGCGGCCAAGTCTCTCTCAAAGCCCTTGCCCGAACCGTGCCGCTCTCGAACTTGCAGCGCTCGCCTTCTGCGGGGATGGAACTTGAGGTCAAAGAGCCGATACAGGTTTTTTACAAGGGCGGGCTGCTGACGGACAGTCTGCAAAATGTACTTGCGCGTGTACTCCGAGCGGCTGGAGTCGAAGATGCGCTGTGCCAGGGCGTCTCGGTGGTCCTTGCGGTTCAGTCCCTCCATGATATTTCGGTCCGTGGGCAAGTCTTTGTGGATGAAGGTGTGCACGAACGAACTTGCCACGGTGATAAAAATGTACTCGTCGAAGGTGATGAAACCACCCACATAGAAATCATCGAGTCCGACTGACTGCACGGATAAGAGGGACTGTAGATGGTCGATGCCCTTTTGCAGTTTGGCGTTGAGAGGGTACCCGTCCAGGTACAGCGAACAGATGGACTCGACTTGATCGGATGAACCACGATAGACTTCCCAGTATGCGCGATTGATGGTGATGCCGAGATCGGCAAACATTCGCCGGATTACGGGCAGAGGCGACCGGTAGAAATCTTCCTTGAACATGATGCGCGTCTCCTTCGTCGGAGGGTTGCGAGTCACCGAAATGAGAGGGATCACGCTTCCGTTGCACTTCTTCATAAACGCCTCGTAGCGCTGCCGGGTGCTTTGTTGAAGCGCGGGATTCGCGGCAATCTGCCCGAACGCGAAGGGCGACTCCCCGTCTGCGAGTTCGCTCAATCTCTTGCAATGTTCCGAATGAATGAGATAAGTGTAGTACTGGCGTTCCTTTCCGTAATAGTATTCGATGCGGTTGCCGGTCATCACGCTGGCAAGGATGGCCTCCATGCGATCCCGGTTTTCCGGCGTCGCAATGCGGGCCTGAACTCCACCCTCAACGTCAAAGCGGGCTTCGGAGACCTCGCTGAGCAACACGAACTCACCATTACTCCGCTGCAGGTTCCCCGCGATGGTGCGGAGGATGCGTTTGAGATTCTCTTTGAGGATCATCTGGAAGAAGTACTTGGGCAGGCCCAACTCCCGCAACAGAATTCCCCCCGCAGCGTTGATGCAGCCAGCCGTGAGGAGTCCTTCGTCTGCCAACTCAATGACCGATTCGTAAAGCAGCCCGGGGTCCAGACCTTTTTCCTGGCAGAGCGCAACGATGGAATGAGTTCTTGGGTTCATGTTGACACTTCTCCCATCGGTAATGCATCCTGACCAGCGCACCCACGTCGTGAGCGCCTTTTCTCGCGGTATGGTATTCTTGATGCGTTTATCAAATATATCACAGAATCCGGCCCAATCCAAACCCAATAACGCTGCAGGGCGTGAGTAAGATTTGTGACGCGTGGAGGTAATCAGCGCCCGGGGGTCGGCCAGGCATAAACGAAAGGTTGGGGAAACCCACGCGAGTGAAAGGGGACAGTAACAACCCCCATCCGGTCTTCGACCACCTTCCCCCGTACGAACCGTTTCGGTTCGATAACGGGGGAAGGTGCGAACCCTTTGGGTTCGAGGATGGGGGTTGTTGCATGAACTCACTCAGGACCGACGAACCGCGAACTCCGTTACACAATCACTGTCGGTTTCCAGATTATAGGCGCCTATGGTTCCGGCTGGGCTGGATAGGGATGATTATCACAAATCTTACTTACACCTGGTCCTTCCGGGCCGGTGGAATGATCTGTCCGGATCAGGTATACTGCACGCCAACCAGTCTTCTGGGGATGCAGACACGGGGGGGTGTTGTGGACAGGAACGTGAGCCGAGCGCGACCAGCGCTCCGTATAGGAATTAGCAGTTGTCTGCTCGGGCAGGAGGTGCGTTTCGACGGCGGCCACAAATGTGACCGTTTCATTACTCAAACCCTCGGGCAGTTTTGCGAATTCGTTCCCGTGTGTCCGGAGGTCGAGGTGGGCATGGGAGTTCCGCGAGAAAGCGTACGGCTCATCGGATCCTCCGGCGCGCCTCGCATGGTGGGGGTGAAGTCTGGAACTGACTGGACCGACCGGATGGTCGAATACGCGCGGAATCGCGTCGCAGAGCTGGAGTCGGAACCACTCCATGGCTACATTCTGAAGAAGAGATCCCCTTCCTGCGGCATGGATGGTGTGCGGGTCTACGGGGAAAAGGGGATGCCGAACAGGAACGGACGCGGGCTGTTTGCCGGGGCGCTTGTAAATTGCTACCCGTTGCTTCCGGTGGAGGAAGAGGAGCGATTGCAGGACATGCCGATTCGAGACAACTTCATCGAGCGCGTCTTCGCCTATTACCGATGGATGGAACTCCTCCGATCAAGCCCTGCGCCCCGAGACCTTGTCGCCTTCCACACGCGGCACAAGTGCGCGCTGGTGGCTCACAGCCCGGAAGAGTACCGGCAACTGGGGAGACTGGTGGCAACGGTGGGGAAGGCTGTCCGAAGACAACTTCTGGACGAGTACGGTTCGCTGTTCATGTCCGCTCTCAAGCGCATGGCCACTCACCGCAAGCATGCCAACGTCCTCTACCATCTCCTCGGATTCCTCAAGCGGAGCATCGACGCGGATGACAAAGCGGAACTGGTCGGTTGTATCGAGTCCTATCGCCGCCTCACATTGCCACTGATTGTGCCTGTCACACTCCTGTTGCACCACTTCCGCAAATACCCGGTTGATTGGGTGATGGAGCAGACATATCTGAATCCCTATCCGGCTGAGTTGATGCTGCGCAACCATGTTTGAAATCGCCGGGTGTGTGCGAGAAAGTGAATGGCTGAGCAAAGAGTATCTCCAGTAACTGACAAGCCCATTCTGGTGACCGGAGCGACCGGTTACGTGGGTGGCCGTCTCGTGCCGCGGCTGCTGGAAGCGGGATACCGGGTGCGCGCCACTGCCCGATCGATGGACAAACTCCGAAGCCGCGCTTGGTCCAAGCATGAACGACTGGAGCTTATCGCCTCAGATGTGATGGAGATCGATTCTCTTCGTGCCGCTGTGAGAGGGTGCGAGGTGGTTTACTACCTCGTCCACTCCATGGACCCTCAGCAGGCGGATTTCGCCAAAGCCGACCGGAAGGGCGCACAGAACATGGTCGCCGTTGCGGAGGGATGCGGCGTCAAGCGAATGATCTATCTGGGAGGGTTGGGGGAAGACGCTCCCGAGTTGAGTGAGCATCTCCGTTCACGGGCGGAAGTGGCTGGCATATTGCGTTCGGGAAGCGTACCCGTGACGGTTCTCCGGGCGGCGATGATCATTGGATCGGGCAGCGCTTCCTTCGAGATTCTGCGACACTTGGTGGAACGGCTTCCCGTCATGGTGACCCCACGGTGGGTGAAAACTCCGTGCCAACCCATCGGCATTCGGAATGTTCTCGGCTATCTGATTGGTTGCCTCGAATGCGACGCAACCGTAGGAGAAACGTTTGACGTAGGCGCCACGGATGTCGTCACCTATCGGGATTTGTTCCGCATCTACGCCGAGGAAGCGGGTTTGCGGAGGAGGTGGATTATTGTACTACCGGTGCTCACCCCCCGACTCAGTTCCCTCTGGATCCATTTGCTTACCCCCATCTCTGCCTCCATCGCGCGCCCACTCGCCGAGGGACTGCGCAACCCGGTCGTCTGCAAGGATACCCGCATCAGGGACCTAATCTCTCTGGAGTTGTTCGACTGTCGCGAGGCCATTCGCCGCACACTCATCCGCCTGCGACAGGATGACTTGGAGACCTACTGGACCGACGCGGGGAGGATCCCCCCAGTGGAATGGATGCGATCCGGCGACCCGGCGTGGGCCGGAGGCACACTGAAGGTGGACGAACGGCACGTCTTCTTGCAGGCAACCGCCGAGGAAATCTGGCGACCTCTCGTCCGCATTGGCGGCACTACCGGCTGGTATTACGCCAACTGGTTGTGGAAGATCCGTGGTCTTCTGGACCGCCTTGTCGGCGGAGTCGGCAGTAACCGGGGACGCCGTGATAGCGGCGGGGTGCGTCTCGGCGACACGATCGATTTCTGGCGCGTTGTGCATGTGGAGCCGAATCGTCGCCTGGTCCTTCTCGCGGAGATGAAACTACCGGGAGAAGCCGCTCTCGATTTCACCATCGATCGGATCGATGAGAATGTCCACGTGTTGCTCCAGACCGCCCGTTTCCTGCCTCGAGAGTTTCCAGGACACGTTTACTGGTGGATGGTGAGCCCGCTTCACAACTTCGTCTTTAACGGTATGCTTGGCGGAGTAGCCCGAGCGTCGTGGAAGCCCGTGCTCCACGGGCCAGAGAGAGTGACACGGGGACCGAACGGGTCGCCGCGCCTTCCGAATATCTGCATCGCCGACTGCGGGGCGGTGTTCTCGCTGCACACGCTGCAAACACTGCCGACCTCGATTCAGGAAACATGGGACTTCTTCGCGAACCCGGAGAATCTCTTGAAGATCACGCCACCGTGGCTGGAGTTCCGGAACACATCCACTGTGCCCAAGCGCATCCACACCGGACTGATCCTGACTCACCGGATTCGGACTTTCCCGGGCATTCGCGTGAACTGGGTCAGCGAAATCACCCATGTGAACGAGCCGTACACATTCGTCGATGAGCAACGATCAGGTCCATACAGGCTCTGGCATCATGAACACTGTTTTCGCGAAGTGGACGCGGGCGTGGAGGTGCAGGACATTGTTCACTACTCACTCCGCTTCGGGGCGCTGGGGAAGGCATTGCACTCCCTTACGGTGAGGCGACAATTGCAGGAGATCTTCGAGTACCGTCGAGAGGTTCTCCAAACACTCTTTCCGAAGCCTGTGCCTGAATCCGAAGAAGGGCATCCCAATGGATGATATTCGTTCGCCAAGCGGCTGATTTCTCGCCACTCGTGGACGATTTCAAGGCGCTTGTTCGCAGTGTTCGACAAATCGAGGGAGGATGCACAATATGTCCGACCACCCAAACATCGTTGTCATCATGACTGACCAGCAGCGCGCGGACGTGTGCGCGCGGGAGGGGTTCCCGCTCGACACAACTCCGTTCCTCGACTCTCTCGCGCGACAGGGAACCTGGTTCAACCGCGCGTACACCTCCATGCCCGTGTGCGGGCCGGCGCGGGTGAGCTTCCTCACCGGACGATACCCCAGCGCCCATCGAGTGCGCGTGAACCATCATACTCAATACGCGTCCTACAAAGAAGACCTGATCGACGTCATGCGGAAGAAGGGCTACGCCACGGCCATGGTGGGCAAGAATCATTCGCATCTCATCGAAAACCGCGTCAACCACTGGTTCTGGTTGATGCACAAGGGCGGGAAGGACGACGACCGGACTGACAAAGAAAAGGCCTTCGATGCCTATCTCGGCCAACTCAACCATGGCACCGCGCTCGACCCGACGCCGTTTCCCGTCGAGTGTCAGTGCCCGCACCGCGCGGTGACCAACGCTCAGGAGTGGATACGCACTCTGCGAGGACAACCGTTCTTCCTCTGGTTGTCCTTCCCGGAACCCCATAATCCCTTTCAGGTTCCCGAGCCATACTTCTCGATGTTTCCTCCGGAGTCTCTGCCGCCTCTGAACTCGGGCAGGGATGCGCTGGATCGTAAGGGCTTCAAGTGGCAGTTCTGCCGGAAGCTGGGCGAGTATATTCTTCCCGATTACGAGGCGCTGATCCCGCGCACTCGTGCCAACTACTTCGGAATGCTGCGACTCATTGACGACCAGGTCAAACGATTCGTGCAGTTCCTTGAGGCTGAGGGATTGCGTGACAACACCCTTGTTGCGTTTCTTTCCGACCACGGAGACTTCGTCGGGGAATATGGTCTCATCCGCAAAGGACCCGGACTGCCGGAAGTGCTGACGAGGATTCCCATGCAGTTCACGGGGCCCGGCATAGCGGCTCGCCCCGATCCCCATGGCGCGCACGTGTCGATCGTCGATCTTATGCCGACGCTGTGCGAAGCAATCGGCGCGGCGATACCTCCCGGAGTGCAGGGCCGCAGCCTGTGCCCGCTGCTCACCGGACAGCGTACCGCAGAGGAGGGATTTTCCAGCGCATACGCCGAACATGGGTTCGGAGGGCTGAACTACGATTGGGACGACCGCCCGGATTTCAGTCACTGCCTGATTCCCGGCCCCGACGGGCCGACCTTCGACTGCCTCAATTCGTACACGCAGAGCGGCACGATGCGCATGGTGCGGAAAGATGACTGGAAGCTGATACTCGATCCGTACGGCAGTGGGGAGATGTATCATCTCAGTGATGACCCGTTTGAACTCGAGAACCTCTTCGCTGACACGGCGTACCGTGAGGTGCGGAACGCTCTTGTCGAGGAGCTTCTTCGCTGGAGCCTCCGCGTGCAGGACACCTTCCCACACCCGGAAGGGAAGTATCGACTCAAAGAACCCTCGAATGCCTGATCACGAAACAACCTTATTGGAAGAAGAAGCATGATGAATCAGAGAAACCGTACCATCGTCATCGTGGCGACCACCCTCGCGCTGGGCGCGCGCCACAGTTCGGCGGCGGGAGTCACGATCGTCAAGGATGGCGCGCCGACAGCCGTCATCGCGATCAGCCGCGACGTTAGTGAGCGGGTGCAGCAGGCGGCGCAGACACTCGCAGACTTTATAAGACAGGCCAGTGGAGTGGAGTTGCCGGTGCTGAAGGATGACGCGCCCCTCGACACGACAGGCGCGATCATCCAGATTGGAAGGACTTCCCCGGCCAGGCCGGGGCAGGCGCTCCCGAAAGACCTCGATGAGGATGGCTTTGTTATCATCGTCAAAGGAAACAGCATCGCCATTCTGGGGGCGACCGATTGGGGAACCGAGTTTGGCGTCTACGAGTTCCTCGAGCGGTTCGTCGGCGTGCGCTGGTTGCTGCCGGGCCCGGACGGAACGGACGTGCTCGCGGTAAAGACTATCACAGTTCCCGAGGGCACAATCAAAGACGAACCGGTTTTCTTCTCCCGTCTTTTCAGTGGTCTGCGTGGGGACGCGCAGATGAGATGGGCGCGGTTCAATCGGATGCATGGGCGCGTTAGTTTCCACCACAACCTGATCCATCTCTTCCCTCCGGAAACGTACACAAAGACGCACCCGGAGTTCTTCCCGATGAAAGACGGCAAGACCCGGTTCCTGCCTCCGACAAATAACACCCACGGTTGGCAGCCGTGCTTTTCGGAACCGGGCACCGTGGATGAGGCCATCAAGAACATCGTCGATTTTTTCAACAAGAACCCGGAGACGACATCCTTCTCACTCGGTGTCAATGATAGCAGCGGCCAATGCCGCTGCCCGCGATGTCTGGAGCAAGTGCCGGAAGAGAAGAATTTCCTGGGAATGTCGAATTACTCGGACTTGTATTATGCTTGGTGCAACAAGGTCATTGAGGGCGTCCTGAAAGTCCACCCCAACAAATGGTTCGGATGCCTCGCCTACAGCGAAGTCGCTGCGCCTCCGACAAAAGTTAAGGTGCATCCGCGGATGATTCCGTACATGACCTACGACCGCATGAAATGGATTCATCCCGAGGTGGAGGCCGCCGGTCATGCGGCCACGGAAGCATGGGCGAAGGCCAGCCCAACCCTCGGCTGGTATGACTACATCTACGGCAGCCCGTATGCAGTGCCTCGCGTGTTCTTTCACAAAAGCCAGGAGTACCTCCAGTATGGACATAAGCAGGGTGTGCGGGTTCACTACGCTGAGTTATACCCCAACTGGGGGGAGGGCCCCAAACCTTATATCTTCCTCAAGCTCTGGTGGAATCCGGACCGGAACGTGGACGCTCTCCTCAAGGAATGGTACGAACGCTGCGTCGGTGTTGAGGCCGCTCCGTACCTGGCAAAATACTACGAAATCCGGGAACGGTTCTGGACGAAGGACATCCTAACGTCGAGATGGTTCTCGGTGGGAGGGCAATATCTGAACTTCGGTTCTCCGACGTATCTCGCGGACGTTAGTGAGCAGGACATTCTCGACAGCCGCAAGCTTCTCGACACTTGCATCGCCAAATGCCAGACCGACAAACAACGGGCACGAGCGCAATTGCTTACGAAGGCTTTTCAGTACTACGAAGCATCCGCTCTCGCGTACCAGGCGGAACAGAAGAGTGGCATCCTGTCGGTCAATACCGAGGCAGAGGCCCTCGCTGCGCTGGACAACGCGGAGCGCGTGATCGGCATGGCGAAGCAGCGTCTTCGCCTGGCGCTGGACGAGTTCCCGAAGGACCCGGTGCTCGTCCACCCGCTGGACATCGAACGATTCCAGGCTTATTACGGGTCAACGTGGGGTGGCGGCGCTTTGTGGATCACCATGGACTGGGTCGCCAGAGGGGACAACGCCGTGCGGAAGAAAGTGGCTGAACTCGCTCGCAGCTCGGAGTCTCACGACATTCGCGGCCGGGCTCAACTGATGCTGGATATCGTCGATGGGAAGATCACGCCCGTCTCCACCAATCCCTCCTTTGAGGAGGGGAAAGGCGAGGGCGCCGACGGATGGGGCTACTGGGTGAAGCCCGATCCGGTCACCAACAAGACCGTTGGCAAGATGCTTCGCAGCGAGGAGATGGCCCACACCGGCAAGTACAGCCTGCTCTGCGACAGCATGTACCGCGGCGGGCCGGTGCTGACACTCAAAGAGTTGAAGCCCGGCAAGTACTGCGCCATGGGATGGGTTTACACACCGGAGGGACAAGAATCAAAGGGAATGGCGGAGCTGGCGCTCACGCCTCGCGGAGACGACGGCAACAACCTGCCCGGGCTCTCCACAAAGATCAATCCCATCCCGGGGCGCTGGACTCTGGTTGTTGCGGGAGGAGAAATTCCTGAACAAATCAATGGCACGAAGGTGACGAATGCGCTGCTCATTCCCATTGTCGAGGGCTTCCGCGACGGCAAAGTCTACTGGGACGATGTGTCTTTATACCGGGTGGACAAGTGATCGAGTCCGCCGGAACGATTCCGTGTTCGAGGGGGGAACGTCTTGCAGCAACAGAAGAAACGACCGTGGTGGTATGCTCCGTTGACCATTGGAGCTCTGCAAAACGAAAATGAAGGCGATCCGTTCAAGGTCATCGACGCCTGGGCGGACCTCGGCTTCAACACCGAACAGGCTCTGCACCTTTTCGGGAAGGACTACTATGCCTTCTTCGATCCCGAGAAGGACTCGGCTTTACTTCAGCAGTATCTCGACCGCGCGCGACAGAGGAACCTGCGTGTGATTCTATACCTGAACACGCACATACTCCCTGTGATCCACGAGAACGATCCCCCGGAGTATTTCGCGCGAACACGAGATGGGGCACTCATGCAGGCGTACAATGTCTACAACGCTTTTGTGGATGTCACATCGCCCTGGCGGGACCTTGCAATGAGCAGCGCGCGGGCCGCCGCCGCGAGGGGAGTGGACGGCATCTTCTCCGATGGACCGGTCATCTTGGACACGTGGTCTGAGTCAGCCGATGCGGTCTTCCACGAAATGTACGGTCGCAGGCTTGCATCATTGCGGCTCAGTCGTGATGCGGACAGGCGCCTGAAAGCTGAGTTCAACCGCGAGATCTTCGGGCAGTTTGTGCGGGACATGTCGGCCGCGATCAAGTCGGTGCGCAAGGATTGCCTCTTCTACATCAACCTCGGGCTTCACTACGACTCCAGCGGTTTCAACGACGCTCAGGATCTGCTTGGTTCCGAAGGCGGATTCAGTTACTATCTTCCCCCGCGGGAGATCAAGCATTACAAGGTGGGAGTCACCTCCCGCGTCCTGGAAGCGCTGGCGGACGGCAAGCCTACGGTCAACTTTATCTCCGCTGACTTCAAGTGTTGGGACCGGCATCTCAAACCCTCAGCGGATATTCTTCGCCAAGCTGCCAGTGCGCTCGCCAATGGATCCAACTACTGGCTTGGGCTTCACTCCTCCGAACTTGATTTGTATCGAGCCAACTTCGGCGAAACAGCGAAGCTGAATCGCACTGTCGCTACGAACCCGGATGTCTACGGCCCGACGCGTTCTCTCGCCCGTGTGGCGCTGTACTGGAGCTTCCCCAGCCGTAGTCTGGAACCGCGAGAAGAAGCTTCCGACTTCTATCGGAGAGAGAGCGGTAAAGGCTCCCTTGTTGCCAGTCACTATGACGAAACGCAGGGGTGGTTCCGTGGGCTGATTTCCTCGCACATTCCGTTTGATGTCCTGCCATCAAGCCACGTGAGCCGCAAGTCGCTCAAACGCTATGAGGTTCTGATTCTTCCGGCGACCTCTTATCTCTCGGAACCCGAAGCGGAACTCCTCACGAAATGGGTGAGGGCAGGAGGGCATCTCATCGTCTCCGCGGATCCTGGAAGACTGGAAGTCAGCGGAAAGGTGCTGCCGCGCCCGGCCCTGACAGACCTGATCGGAGTCACGCGCGTCTCTCGTATCGAGCCTGACCGCGCCAACTACAACTACATGACCACCAGTGACAGCATTCCCTCCTGGCTGTGGCCGGAACCGAATGATCTCCTTCCCAGCTTCACTCGAGCTGCTATCCTGCGGGCCGACGGCGCCGAGGTCTGCGCTCGGTTTCATGCAAAGACCGTGGGGCAATACTGTCCCCTCGGTCCCCTGAAGAGCGATGCAATCCTGTTCAGGAAGGTTGGGAAAGGGTGGACGGTCTTTTTTGCCGGAAACATCGGCGACACTTACGGTGAGTATGGGATTCCCGTGATGCGCCAGTTGATGTCCAATGCTGTGGCTCACGAACACGATCCCATCGTGCGGCTTGAGAACGCGCCTCAGTTCGTTGAGGTGACGGTGCGGCAGAGCAGGGACACGCCGCTGAGCGTTGTCCATTTGGTGAACCACGGCGGAGGCTTCGAACAACCCACCGAAGTGCCTGTCGTCCTGACAAACGTCCGCGTGTCGCTCAAGTCACCGGAACGCTGCCGCGGCGCGCGATCCGTTGTCGGCGGTCTGCAACTGCCCACGCAAAGGAAGAACGACTGTGTGTCAGTCACCATTCCGGAGATGGCAGTTTACGAAGCGGTGGCGTTTTCCATTGAGAGAGGTTTGCCATGAATACTTCTGAGAAGTTAGACAAGTCCGGCTCGTCCGATGACCCTTCACCTGAGAAAGGATCTCCCCCAATGAACCACGCTCACCCACGGCAAGCAGCGTTGACCGCCCTCCTTCTGTTCTCCGCTGTAGCCGGCGGCACTTCTGCACAGCAGCTTCTTGAGAATCCGGGCTTCGAGGAAACCACCGACGGCAAGCCAACCGGGTGGAAGTATGACAAACCTCTGGCTCTGGCGGACGGGGCGCGCTCCGGGAAACGCGCCCTTTGCCTGCCGTCCGGTTCCCGCATCTACCAGAATGTCCCTCTGGAATCAGGTTACTTCTATCACGGAAGCGTCTGGACGCGGGGCAAGGGACAACTAATCATCAGTTACTACGAATACAAGGATGGCGTGGCGCAGGGATACGCCGGCGCTGTCCGCACCGATGCCCTTGACCTCACGGACGAGTGGCAGCAGCTCCACTTCACGTACAGCGCGGGCACAACCGAGGCACACCTGAAAGGCATCGCCTTTGCGCTTCACTCTGCAAAGGAAGGGGTGGAAATCCTTCTGGACGACGCGTCGCTGGATAAAGTCCCCGTTCCTGACAAAGCGGTGAATCTTCTTGTCAACCCCATCGTCAAAGACGCAGACGCGGATGGTTTGCCCAATGCGTGGAATGGCGAACGGCGAAGGCTGAAGATTGAGCAAGGGCCGCGCGGCCTTCGAGTGTTGCGGGTCGACGCGGCCCTGTTCAGTGAAGATTTCCTTCCCGACCCCGGCTACGAGGACTGGTGGCAGTGGGGCCGCTGGGGCACTCAGGCATCTTCGGGCTGGCCGCCATTGCCGCGGCCCCTGGGGGGAGCGTATAGCGTGCTACTGACAAGCGACCCCGTGCCGGTGGAGCCATACCGCCGATATGATGTCGAATTGCTGCTCCGCGAGCTGGCGGTATATGGGGAGTTCATCGCCGTTCGCTGGCTCGACCGAGAACGAAAACCCACCGAGGCATTTGAGGAACGGATCGGTTACTACCACCACGACGGACACACCTCCGACTGGGCCCACTATATTGGCCGCGTCACTGCACCCGGGAACGCCCGATTCGCAAGAGTCATCGTCGGGGCCATGCAGAGCAGTGGTGCCATCTGGGTGGCGAAGCCCTCCTTTCACCTCGGTCTTGGCGCGCCGACGCGCAATGAGCCACGGTCGGAACGTGGTCCTGCGGACATTCGACAAGGCTTGCCTGTCGCACCGATACCCAGGCATACACCCAAGGCTGTTCCCGCTGCACCCCGCCATGGGGAACCCGTAACGGCAAGTGAGAAAGGGGTCGCCATCGCCTTCGCAAATGGTGTTTCGCTCTCGCTACCACTCTTGAACGGCAAGCTGATTGGCGTCACCGCCGTTGCCTGCGGGGGGAGGCTGCTTCGCAATCCCGGTGCGCCTCCGCTATCTCCTCTGGTCGAGACAACCCCTGCGCGTGAATACGCGGAGTGCGTCTACAAAGGCTGGGAGAAGGCCCTGGATGGCGTAGTGATTCATTCGAGCCTTCGCACAAAGAAAGGAGAGGAAGACCTACTGGATTGGGTGTTCCAGCCGTCAACCCAGACGGTGGGAGGGCGCCGGTATGTTGGAGTTGGCTACGCATACCGTTTCTCAAGCAGGGAGGTCCGTGCCCGGCGCATCATGGACCGCGCCACCTGGGAATTGGGCGGTTCGCCCATGGGACTCAAGATCGACACAAGTGACAGCCCTCTCGGCGGTGGCGCAACGTATTGCGTTCTTGCCCATCACCGTTTCGTGACCGTTCCGCCGTTCGATCTTCAAGTGGTGCCGGGTGCGAGTCTCTTGAGTTACCTCGACCGACATCACACCTCCCTTTACTTCCGCGCGGCAACGACCGATTTTGTTCTCTTGCAGGACAACTATGCCTACGCCGACGAGGCTGACGCTCAAACTCCGATGAAGCATGTGTTGCTCACACCGGGAGCGCTCGACCTCGATGACTGGGCGCAGTTGCGGGATGACCTCTGTGCTCGGAACCGCGCTCAGGTTGGCGCTCCACCGGAGACGCCCCTCAAACCCGCGGCGATGTATCTCGGCTGGGCCAACCTCAAGGGATTGGGCGATCTGCGCCTCGATAAGAAGGACGCCGAGATGGACCGTTCCGAGTATTACCGTTTCGTGGCGGACACCATCGTGCCGAAGCTCGCGCCGCTGGGGTTCAGGCGGTTGATGATGGTGCTGGGCGCAATGCCATGGGATCGATTCAATGACATCAACACTCTCAAGCCGGAATACGAGGCCGCTTTCAGGTATCTCTGCGACACCGCGCACCGGCACGGCATGGAGATGATGACGTGGTATCCGAGCAGCTTCAATGTGAGCAAGGCCAAGATGTGGGAGGAGCATCCCGAGTTCATCATCAAGACACCGAAGGGCGAACAGGCTCCGCTGTATTACTCTCCCTGGTCATATCCGGGTTACCTCCCGGCGGGATACGACGAGTGGACATTGGAACGCCTGAAGGACGCAAAGAAGAAGACCGGACTCGATGGTCTCTGGATGGACTCCTATGCGTATGCCCACGCGGTGGATACCGCGGAGCACAAGCAGTACACAAAGCAGTCCCTTGCTTTCCTTCCGTGGCAAGCGCGCATTGAGAAGTTGGGTTACTTCACCTACTGTGAAGGGCATCCCACCGTCATCGGCACACCTGCCTCTGGATGGAACGCGCCTGATGACTGGTCGAAGTTCCGTCCGGAGACCTTCTACAAGGCCGCCCCCTACCTGCAGGACCCGCAGGTTCCCGGCAACACGACCCCCCAGTTCCTCTCCGACCGGAAGAGGCGCTTCTACTACCGTTGGCTGGCGAATCTCTGCTGTCCCATCGTGGACCTCGGCCAGTTGGGCAACGATTGGGATTCCATCAACCGCCTCGGCGAAGCCAACCGCGACTTCAACGCGGTGTGCGACCTCATGGAAACGCGTCACTTGCTGGGGCACAAGGGAGTGGAATGGCAATCGAGAAAAGGGCGCGCGGTGTTTGTGTTCGAGGAAATGGACTACACCGTCCCGACCGGACTCAAGCTCCGTGACGTCACCACCGGTCAACTCGTCCGCGTCCCCGCCACCCGACGCGTTAGGTTGGAGAAGTTCCATACGTATCGGACGACAAAGGAACCGTAGACCCGTACCGCGTCTACCGCGTTGCGACGTATCTCGGTTGTGTCATGATACGGCGCGCCCATCAAATGCAGGGGTCCGATTTTCTCCCAGCAACCCCACCGCGTTTCTCCACGCGATCTTCTCATACACATCCACCGGTAGCAGTTGTTTGTCTCGGATATCTGTGAAGTAGTCCACAATGGG
>Ga0210030_1001031_pt1 | contig 20173 bp, 18 predicted proteins | sample CryGeymeta201523_FD_183986 | JGI IMG/M metagenome (GOLD analysis project Ga0210030, IMG submission 183986) | Groundwater microbial communities from Crystal Geyser aquifers in Utah, USA - Crystal Geyser metaG 2015-23 (SPAdes) (version 2) | ecosystem: Environmental > Aquatic > Deep subsurface >...
CCAGTTGGAAAAAGAAGCGTTTGGCTCGCCCGCTACGCGGGCTCGCCACCCGATTTTGAACGCAAAATTGAACTTTTTATCTTTAATTCCGCGAAGCGGAATGCCAGAAGCGGGCTTTTCTAAATTAAAACTATGAAATACTTTATCTACACAAGAAAATCTACTGACTCGGAAGAAAGACAAATTTTAAGTATTGAATCGCAACTCGCAGAGTTGCGGGAATTTGCCACCAAAGAAAAACTTGAAATCGTCGCCTCGCTGTGCGAGGCGCGAACCGCCAAAGAACCTGGCCGAAAAATCTTCGACGAAATGTTAGATCGGATTTGCGCTGGCGAAGCCAGCGGAATTTTGGCTTGGCATCCGGATAGATTAGCAAGAAATTCAATTGACGGAGGCAAAATCATTTATCTGCTGGACACAGGAAAGATTTTAGACTTGAAATTCCCTACATTTTGGTTTGATTCAACACCACAAGGAAAATTTATGCTATCTATCGCTTTCGGCCAAAGCAAGTATTACATTGATAATCTTTCGGAAAATATCAAACGAGGACATCGTCAAAAATTGAAAAACGGACTTTGGCCTCAAATGGCCCCGTTGGGATATTTGAACAATAAAGAAACAAAACAAATTTATTTGGACGAGGGAAAAGCATCTTTGATAAAAAAGACATTTGAGGCCTACGCTTCGGGAAATCACACCTTGAAAAATCTCCAAAAGATTATCAACGGGCTTGGTTTGCGAGGGCGGCGAGACGGTTTGCTTTCCGTTTCAAATTTCCAGTATATGCTTCAAAATCCGTTTTATTACGGCATAATCCGCTACAACGGCGAATTTTACAACGGAAAGCACGAACCGATTATAACAAAGAAACTTTTTGACGAATGCCAAGAAGCGATGAAAAGAAAATCAAAACCGCAAAAGGTAGACGGGATGAAATTTTTTCTTTATCGCGGATTTTTTCATTGCGGCGAGTGCGGTTTTACCATAACCGCCGATAGAAAGATAAAGCCGAGCGGAAAATCATACACTTACTATTATTGCACCAAGAAAAATCCAAATCACATTTGCTCGCAAAATGTTTTTACCAGAGAAGAAAAAATTTCATCTCAAGTCAAAACGGAAATTCAAAAAGTTTCTTTGCCTGATGATTGGGCAAAAAATATGCTTTTGGAATTAGACAAGGAAAAAGAACAAGCGAAAAAAGAAAGTGAAGTTTTTGTTCAAAATCTCCAAAATCAAAAAGCGGAAATTGAACAGAAAATTGAAAATTTATTAAACCTCTACATTGAAGGAAAATGGCTGACCATTGAAGAATATCAAGCCAAGAAACAAAAACTGCTCAACGAAAAATTGGATACTGAGCAAAAAATCCGAGATTTTGAACGAATGGGAAATAATTGGCTCGAACCGATAAGAGAAATGATTTTTGAGGCGAAACAAGCCAAAATTCTATTGTCGCAGGGCGATAATCAGCAAATCCTAACATTTCTAAAAAATGTCGGCTCGAACTTTATTTTGAAAGACAAAAAATTCAATTTCTGCTTCAAAATCGGCTGGCGAGCCCGCGTAGCGGGCGAGCCAAACGCTTCTTTTTCCAACTGGCGGAGAGGGAGGGATTCGAACCCTCGAGACTCGTTAAAGCCTAACACCTTAGCAGGGTGCTGCTATCAGCCGCTCAGCCACCTCTCCCTTGGGATTTTCTATTTACGAATTAATAAAATAAAGCTAAAAGCGAAAATTAAAGCCTTTTAGCTTTCTTGTTTTCTTGTTTTATGCTATAATAAATATATAGAAAAACCTTGGTTTTGTCAATTTTAATTTTATGCCAGAAAAACAAACATCAGCCGATTTTGGCAAAAAAATCATGGGCTGGCGCGTGCCCGAATATAATAAGCATAAGCGCGAACAGGGCTGGTATATTATGGCCGCCATCGTGGCCGCGCTATTGGTAATTTACGCGTTTTTTAGCGGCAATTTTTTGTTCGCCGCCATCGTGATTATCGGCGCGCTGGTAATCATCATCCACGACGGCCAGGAGCCCATAAAAGTTGATTTTAGCATCACCGACCAAGGCCTAGTGGTGGGAAAAAAATTTTATGATTATGACATAATTAAAGATTTTTCCATTGTCTATAAGCCGCATCAGCAAATAAAAAATCTTTATTTTGAGTTTAAGAACGCCTTGCGTCCCAGACTGTCAATTCCCTTAAACAATAATAATCCCTTGCCAATCAGGGAAATCCTGCTAAAATACCTGCCGGAAGATATGGAAAGGACCGACCAGCCTTTATCCGAAGCTTTGGCTAAAATTTTCAAGTTGTAAATTAAATGAACATTGGTTATTCCGGCACAGGCGAAAATCCTGTGCTTGATTAATAATCAGGCACTCGTCGTTCAACGGATAGGACGCAAGCTTGCGGAGCTTGTAATACAGGTTCGATTCCTGTCGAGTGCACCACGTAGGAAAAGTCAACGATTGGTTGGCCGCCTCGCCTCGCTCGGCGACTAATTTGTATTCAATTTTGGGGGTAAAAACGAATTCACGATTTCGCAAAATATGGTTCGAGCCGATGTTTTTCAGAAATGCTGTCATTTCGGAAGGATTGGGAGAGGAAAGCAGATTAGCGGCTTGATTTAAGGATTTTACGAACTCACGAGCCGGTTCGAGCCAAGACAACCCTTTTGTCTCAAAGTCGGTGATTTTCTCACTCAACGACATTTTTTGAGACAGCAAACCCTGTTTTTTGGCGGCGTATTCTTCTGTGGATAAAGCGTCCGCTAAATACACATCTAGGAGTTTTACTAGCTTTGTTTCTACGCTCGCTAACTGTTCTTTCAAAACGCTGACTTCGCTTTGTGCGCCCTCTCGCGCTTTATCCTGCTCGCTATCCAACGCCGCCAAAACTTTCTCGGTGTCTTGGCTCGACAAAGAAACTTTTTGAAGATAAGAAGTGATTTGCTCGGTCAATGCTTCCTCGCGGAGATAATGCTTTTCTTGGCACAAACCTTTTTTCTTGGTGCAACGATAATAGTGATGACCTTTCTGTTTTTCGGCGGTAATCGAACAACCACACGAAGCACATTTCATTAAACCAAGAAAAGCAAAATCATTTTTTCTCACATGGTGGAATTTCCCACGCTTCGCCATCACTTTTTGGCAAGAATCAAAAAGTTTCTTTGAAATTAACGGCTCGTGTTGTCCCTCAAAAATTTCCCCCTTCCATTTCATCAGGCCAAGATAGAAAATATTTTGTAGAATACTTTGCACATTACTCAACGCTATCTCTTTACCGAGATTACCGTACAAGTCGTGTTTTCTGCACCAATTTGCGAGAGAATGAAGCGTATATGCTCCGGTGGCATACATTTCAAACATCTTCTTCACTTTCGGAGCTTTCTCGCTATCAACATCAATACCACGCGTCTTAGCGTTGTTTAGGTAGCCCACCGGAGCCCAACCGGGCCAAACGCCATTTCGTATTTTTTGCCTCAAACCGCGCTTCACATTCTCTCGCAAATTATCTACAAAATATTTTGATTGTCCGAAAGCGATATTGAGCATAAACAAACCTTGTGGCGTTGGTTCAAACCAAAAAGTGGGAAATTTGAGGGACTTAATCAAGCCGCGATCTACAAAATGAATAATCTTTCCACCATCAACGCTATTCCTCGCCAATCTAAAGGGTGCCACGAAATAATCCCGTCTGCTTTTCCTCTCTCAATCAATGACAACATTTCTGCGAATTTAATTCGCCCGGGTTCTTTTGCGGTTTTGGCCTCGCAAAGCGAGGCGACAATTTCAAGTTTTTCTTTGGCGGCATACTCTTGCAACTCTACGAGTTGCGCTTCAATCGAAAGCACTTGTCGGTCATCTTCTTCAGTAGATTTTCGTGCGTAAAGTATGTATTTCATATTGTTGTTGGATTAAGGATTAAAAAATTTTTCTTCCCCAAAATGCGAAACCGCCAATTCGTTTTTACCCCCAAAATTGAATACAAATTAGTCGCCGAGCGAGGCGAGGCGGCCAACCAATCGTTGACTTTTCCTACGTGGTGCAGTATTCTTGAATTAGTCCGAACGCATTTCGCCGCCTGCGGCGGCGAGGAAGTCCCCCCGCGAAAATTCGGAAAGGCGGCGGAGCCGCACCGCTCAAAACCGCAAAAGAACCCGGAGAAAAACATCGGCTCGAACCATATTTTAATATTTTAATTTTTGGGGAAGAAAATTTTTTAATCATAAAGTCGAAAGAATAATTTGTAATGACTATCAATATGAACCAAATTTTGGCAAAACAAGGAAAGTGGTTTTTTGTTATTGCATTTGTTGTCATAAGTTTTAGTGCCAGCTCTGTTTTTGCTTCTCCGCCAGCCCCAACTCCCATGTGTCAGATTAGCGGTGTAATAAAATCTGTTGAGTTCAAGGAAGCCTATGACGAAGCTTGTCTCAAAGAGCCCTACGGTTGTCCAACAGATATGGAACTTAATCATCCGGCACGATATTTTTTTGATGTAAGTATAAATTCTGTTTCTCATGTTAGTGGTGATACCAGTTTCAACACCTGTCAAAATATATATTCTGTCGGAAAAGTACAGAAAATTTTTATTAATAAGGACAAGGTAAAATCTGGAGACATATTTTCTGTTAATCAGAAGATAGACGGCATTGTTCGATCTTTCTGGGGTGCATCGTTTGATTCGTACACTCTCGGGACAATAACTCAACCTCAACCAGTTAAACTGACTATCTCTGGCTATGTTGTTAGCGGTGGCGACACAACTCCTCAAGGACTGTTTGATGCACCGAGAAAATTCGTCTACAAGATCAAAACTGATACTGGTTCAATCATAGATGTAACATACACCGCTTATCCTCCCTCGCCCGTTGGCGACCAAGAGAGGAAAAAAATAAGATTGAGTTTCCATGCGGGGTCAGTTTTAATCGGCGATTACTTACAAGCCCGAGGTAGTTTTGCTAAGAGTGCCAATGTGCTGACTGTTGCGGATGAAGGTGATTACATTGAAACGTCGCAAAAATCACAACCACCGGAAAAACCGATTATCCCACCTGTTAAGGAAAACGTTGTTCTCACCATCAAGAGTTCCTCTGAAATATCTGCAATGCTGGTTGAGCAGAAACAGCTAAAGGCGGTTGATGACATTGAGTTGAGTTCAGACGAGCAACAGTACACAGTAAGAGGATACCATGACGCAAAATTTCTTTTCTTCATTCCCGTGTCGGTGAAAGTGGAATTGAAAATTAACGCGGTGAATGGCAATATCGAGCAAGTGAAGAAATCTTGGTGGGCATTTCTTGTCCGTTATTAATTTTTTAAAGAGCTAATGCCGCCAAAGAAAAACTTGAAATTGTCAACGGTGCTTGACAAAGCGAGGCGGTGGCGGGGCTTTCTCGGAGCGCACGATTACATTTCACCTCACCTCGCACGCGGGGCGTGCGACATCATTTGTTTTGAAAATAGGTTCTAACTTGGTACAATAAAGACACCAGATGTACGCCAATATTTTAATTTTCGCGGTTTCACTATTTTTAGTCGTCAGGGGAGTGACCATGACGACTAAATACTCCGTCAAGCTGGCCGCTAATTTCCGGCTGTCAAAATACATTGTCGGCTTTATTATTGTGGCTTTTATTTCCATTCTGCCCGAAGCGCTTATTTCCATTAACTCGGCTCTGGCCGGCGTTCCGGAATTCGGCTTGGGCACCTTATTCGGTTCCAACACCGCCGACCTGACCTTGATTTTCGCCATTTTGATTATCTACCACGGACGGGGAATAAAAATTGAAAGCGCTATTCTAAAAAACATACATTATTACCCGTTTTTTCTGCTCTTGCCCGTAGCGCTGGGGCTGGACGGACGATTTTCTCGCGCCGAAGGCATCGCCTTAATTATTATCGGGCTGATTTTTTACTGGATAGTTTTTAAAAACTGCCCGACTAGCTCGGCCAGCGCCAATCATGGCAACGGCGGCCAGGGGCATTATAAAAACTTATTCCAATTGCTGTTCGCTCTGGCTGTCTTATTGCTCGGTTCGTATTTCACCGTAACGTCGGCGGTTTCTTTGGCCAATTTTCTGCAAATTAGCCCGATTATCATCGGCTTGCTGATTGTCGGTTTAGGCACGACCATGCCGGAACTGTTTTTTTCTTTAAAATCATTGAGCCGATGCGGCGGCGGCCTGGCAGTCGGCGATATTTTAGGAATCGTGATGGCCGACGCCACCATCGTTGTCGGCCTGCTCGCTTTAATCAGCCCATTTTCTTTTCCGGTTAAAATTATTTATAGCACGGGCATGTTCATGGTGGCGGCCGGGATATTACTCTGCGGTTTTATGCGCTCGGGCCGGGTCCTCTCAAAAAAAGAAGGCTACCTGCTTTTGTTTTTTTGGCTGACCTTCATTTTCACCGAGTTTATCTTAAACGGATAATTAAACTTTTTAGCCTTTGGCCACGACCAAACCCCAGACTTCGCCGGCGCCATTGGCTTTCAAAACCTTGGCGCACTCGTTTAAGGTGGCGCCGGTGGTAACAACATCATCAATTAAAATTATATTTCTTTTGCCCAAATCGGCCCCCCGCCAGACAAAACAATCTTTTAGGTTATAGAGCCTCTCGGCCTCGGACAATTTTGCCTGAGGCTTTTTGTGTTTCAGCCGGACTAAATCGCGGCCGTTCATTTCCCGGCCGTAGTGGCCGGCAAACGTTCGGGCCAGAATTTCCGCCTGATTAAAACCGCGCCAGCGCAAACGTTTTTTGGATAAAGGCACGGGCACGATTAAGTTGCCTTTAAAGTTTAATAGAGCCGAGGGCAACCCCTGAATTTTCCTGAAACTGCGCCAAGCCAAACCAGCGGCCAGCTCCGGCCTCACGATTCTTGCCTGCTCCAGCAAGGTATCAACGAACGAAATCAGCAGCTTGCTTAAATCGCCGGCCAAAGAAGAAACAAAATAATACTTCAAACTTTTGATTGCCCGCGCGACCAGCCGGTCGTCGTAAAGCGCGGCGATCCAAACTCCGTCTAAATCATAATTAATTCGGCAGGGCGGGCAGAACTGGCCGAAGTCGTTGGGTTTTTTGCAATTCAAGCAATACTGCTCCGGCTTTAAATTTATGGCTTTAAAACAAGCCGAGCACAGCCAAGCGCCCTCGCGGCCGCAACCTAAGCACTCAATCGGAAAAATCAAATCTAAAAAAAACGACTGAAATTTTTCAGCGTTTTTTTTAATATTAAAAAAATTAAAATCCATACTTCTTACTTCATTTTTCTTGCCAATAAATTCCGTCCACCCGCCAAACCCCGTTTTCCCGCAAAAATTTTATGATGATGTCCTGATAAAAAGTCGAGCTGTTGCCGCTCAAGCCGGCTGATTCGCGCCTTTGCGTCCTGACTAAAATTTCCGCTTGGCCGGTATCGCCGTCGAATTGGTTAACCGTGGCGGCAATCGCCTTGGTGACAATGCCGTAATAAATCGAGGTATCGCCTTTTTTTGCTCTGGCGTCGCTAATGTAATTATCGGCCCAATTTTTCATGGTGGCGGTCATGAAAATAAGCAAATCGCGAACATTGCCGTAATCAGACTGATTACTGAAGCTGCCGAACCTTTCGGCGAAAGCCGAAGCCATTCTGGCCAAGTCATCGCCGCTGACTTCGGCTTTTTTTAAGGGAGAGACCGGCTGGACGTTGGTTGTCGGCTGTTCGGCCGGAACCGAGGTGGTAGCCACGCTTGCCGGCTGGGTGGTCGCCGGCTCAATCACCACCGGTTCCGCCGCCGGAGAAAATTTATAGAAAAAAATAACATAAACGATTCCGGCGATTAACGCCAGGCTTAAAATAACAATGATTATTCCCCAAATTCGTCTGTCCATATAGGTAAATTACGCTTCAGTTTCGGCAACGCCTTCTTTCTCGTTAAGCAGGTTGGAAGCAAACTCTTTTTTCTCCTGCTCAATTTCTAGTAGCTGCTGCGGGTCGGAAGTGATCAGTTGGTCTTCGGTATAAGAAGCCACTACCTTGATGGCCACGTGCTTAGAGCCGGCGAAAAAGATGCCCTCGCCCACGCCGCATTCCAGGAGCAGGTATTTTTCTCCTTCGGTCAGAACGAAAGTTTTCTGCACCAGTTCAATCGCGGCCGGCGATTGCTTAAGTAAAAGCTGCAGGGCCGAATTGTTGACGATCGCCTGCCCGTAGGGCGAGGTTAAAAAATCATTAACGTCTTGGGTGATGGTGGTGACGCCAAGATAATATTTACGGCAGCGCTTAACCAGGGCGTAAATAAATTTGGCGCTGTCTTCATGCTGCATCAGCCACCAGGCTTCATCAATCACCAAAATCCTTTTTTTCATTTCGCTTCTAACCACGTTCCAGATATAGTTGACAATCGTATAAATGGCGATCGGCCTCAGTTCGTCTTCCAGGTCGCGCACGGAAAAGCTGACCAGCTGGTTGTCCATTTTAACGTTGGACGGGCTGTTAAACAAACCGGCGAAAGTGCCTTGGGTATACTTTTTTAAACGCAAAGCCAAGCTGGCTCCGCCGTCCATGCCTTCTAAAATGTCTTCCAAATCCTGCATTACCGGCGCTTCAATTTTGCTTAAATCCGCGTCGGCGGTGATGTCTTTTTTGGCGTAAGTTTCCAAGAGCGCCCGGTCAATTATAGAATCTTCTTCATGAGTTAAATTGCCTAACATTAGCCTAACTAAACCTTTAACCGTAATCACGCCGCTTCTGATTATATCTTCGGCTTTGGCTTCCCCGGAAACCGAACGCGGCAAATCAAACGGGTTAATTTTGTTTTCGCTGGCCAAAGAAATGTTAATGTAAGTTCCGCCCACGGCTTCGGATAAATGCTTATATTCATTTTCCGGGTCAATGATAATTACTTCCGTGCCCAACATCAGGCTCCTTAAAACTTCCAGTTTGATGGTATAGCTTTTGCCCGCGCCCGAGGTGGCGAAAACCACGCTGTTGGCGTTCTGCAAACTGAAGCGGTCGAACAGAATCAAGCTGTTGTTGTGGCGGTTGATGCCGTAAAGAATGCCGTTGTCGGAAGTCAGCTCCGAGGAAATGAAAGGAAAAGACGAGGCGATCGGCGAAGAATTCATGTTAAAAGCGATATACAACTCGTCGTTGGCCAAAGGCAAAGTTGAATTAAAGCCTTGCTCGGCCTGATAAAATACCCGCTTGGAATAAACCAGCCGCGAGCCGAAAATATTTTCCACTTCATCGGACAATTTATCAAGCTCCGGCTTGGAATCGGCATACAGGGTCGCGTAGAGAGCGAATTGGAAAAATTTTTCAACGCCCTGGGTCAAAGCGTCGCGCAAAGCTTCAATGTCTCTAAGAGCGGTTTCGCGCAAAGGGTCTCGGGCCGCCCCCTTTTCCGCGTCGGAAATAATCTGCGCTTCCAAATTGCCGACTTTTTTCTTCAGCTGGTCCAAAACCACGGCGCTTTCCACCGGATAGAAAAACATCGAAATGTCAAAAGTGGAATTTAAATTGACAATCGGCGCGAACCAGCCGACGCTGATGTAGCGCGGATAATTTATCACAAAAATCGTCCTGACGAACTTCGCGCCCAGCCTTAAAAAATCCGGGCTGACTTCAATCGCCGCCGGAGAAATCAAATCTCTGATGGACAGCGCGCCCCGCCGGTATGATTTTTCCTCTTCCACCAGCTCGCGGGTGAGCGTCGCCGCCGCCTCGACCCGCTCGGTCTCGGCCACGGCGGCTTGAGCCCTGGACTTAGCCGTTTCGGTTTCTTGTTGTTTTACTTGCGCCGGATTAAACATAAATAAATTTATTCCGCTATCCTTAACTGGCCGACCTCGGCCAACCGTTGGTTAACCGAGGTTTCCGGGTTATAAGTATTATAAAATAACTCTATCAAGCTTTGCGTATCCAATGGCACGGCATTAATGCTCATCGAGCCTAAGCCGCCGATGACATTTTCCACTCGGCGGGTAAGCTCGGCCCGCCTTTTTAAAAATCTTTCCTCTTTCATTTTTAAAAGCGAGGCCGGCCTTAAAGAATCTAGGAGCCTTGAGAAAAAACCCTTCTTCTTATCCGACGTTTGGCTGTAAGAAATCACCACGTAAAATCTTTTATTCATAATTTTCCCCAACGAAATCAGCTCGGTGACATATTGCAAATATTCGCCGGTCTGGATTTTCAGAAGTTCGTTAGTCTGCTCTTTTTCTTTCTGTCTTAACCTGCCCAGATAATTGTCAATATTTAATTCCCGCGACTGGATGACGATTTGCAGGGGAAAATCAATGTTATTTAAAAATCCCACGTAAGCCGAAATAATGGCGGTCTGCTCATCCTCGCTTTTTAAGGCAAAATTAATGCTGGACGCCAACAAAACCGCGCGCAAACTGCCGTCGCGCATAATGACGGTGTCTTCGCGGAATTCGGCAATATCCAAATACTGCTGGGTTTCGGCGGTTATTTTATTTCTGGTTAATTTATTGGCCATAATAAAAATCTCATTAAATTACTTCTCTGGCCACTTTTACTTGGCTGGCCTCGCCTTCTCCCTGATAAGCTCCTCTAGTATCAACAATCAATGATAATTCGGCTAAGCGGGAGGCGGTATAGTATTTTTCTGTCGGCTTGGCTGAAGGCGCCGCCAGACTTTCTTCAACGCCGTAATCAAGCTGGAAATCTTTAAAATCGCGATACCAAACCCTTAATTTCGGCCGCCTAAAAGTTTGAATTAAATTTAAAATGAAATAATGAAACGGCCGGCCGTTTATTCTTAAAAAAGCGACCACGCCGGCAACCATTAAAACCAACAAAGAAAAAACGACGAACAAAGTGAAATCAAACAGCTTGTAGGCCAGGCCGATAATTAGCGCCCCGGTTAAGAGGATTAAAAATTGCCTGGTGGTAATCGGGCCGATAATCTTATCTTCAACGTCAATGAATTGTGGCACCACGAATTGCTGCATAAAAATCTAAAAGCGCAGATTTTTATTTAAATCCATAATCGCCCTGAACTCATCGGCCGTTAAATACTCTCCGCCGGCCAATTTTCTTTCTTCTATTATAACATCAATCGGCTTGTTGGCACTAATGCTCAAACCGCCGAGCGCCAAATATAACTTAAAAATCGGGCTTAGCCGCCAAGCCTTTATTCCCTCAAGTCTTTTGCCGTAACTTTCCTCTTCCAATAAAGCCAGTTTGCTTTTAATCTTTTCCGCGGTTTTAAACGGATCGCCGCCCAACCGGCGGAAAGCCGTCAAATCCAGGTATTTTATCTCATCAATCGGCCCCATGACTTTAGGCACGAATTTAACGTCTTCAATCCTGGCCTTAGTGCTTTGGCTTAAATTCTCCGCCTCAAAGCGGCGCTTAATCAGGGGCATCTGGCCGGCGGCGGCCGGCGGCGCGGCCGGCTTGGGCGGAGCGGGCAACTCATGGCCGGTATCTAACTTTTTTAAACGGGAAAAATCGTAAGCCGCCTCCCGGCCGATTGCCGCCAATTCCGGCAATTTGATTTTTGGCGGTGGCGCCATGGTTTCGCCCGGCTTGGCCTTAATGGCTTTATCGGCCAGCACCATGACTTTTTCCGCCGAATCATGGTCAAAGCTTAGGCCGCCGTTTAAAAACGGCTTGACCAAAGTCATTTTTGTTTCCAGGCGGTTTCTAATGCCGCGCAGGTAAGTTTTTAAAATCTGGGAGAATCGGTCGGCCAGTTCAACCGAGCCGAAATTAATTTGCGCGCGCCTAATGACTTCTTCAAGCTTTCGCTCAACCGGAACAACCGGAACAACCGGTTCTTCAATCTTGGCCAGCTGGCCGATATTTTTCGCCAACTCTCTAATTTCGGCTTCATCGTCGGCCGAAAAGAAAAAACTGGCGCCCTTAGCCGCGGGCGTTTGCGCGTCCAAAAACGAAAATATTTTTTCTTTCAATTCTCTCGCCAGTTCTTCCGCCCGGATTTTACCCAAATTTTCTTTAACCAAATAAACCGCTAACTCGCCGAGCGCGACTTCTTTAACCATAACTTTCATCACCAAAGCCGCCAGGGCCACCTGATATTTTTTTTCCAGCGCTTCAATCGCGGCGATGGCTTCTTTACTAGATACTTTTGCTTTCACCTCTGCTGGCAAAGCGTTAAATTTTTTGAGATATTCAAGCATGGGGGCAAACTATAAATTATTATTTAGGATTATCCCAGCTCTCGCAAATCCACTTTCATTTGCTCTTTAAGCTCTTCGGCGCTGGCAAACTTTTTCACTTCCCGTATTTTTTTAATTTCTTTTATTTTTATTATTTCATCACCAATCCCCAGCACGGTTTCCTTAAGATACAGCTCCAGCGAAGCCGGTTCAGCAAAAGTTTCTTTTTGGCCGAAGTGCAGTAGCCCTTTATATATTTTACCATTAATTTCACTTTCCACTAAATAGATACCGTAATTTATGTCTATTTTGTCATTATCCAGGTTTATTGTAGGAAAGCCCAGACGCCGGCCCCTGCCAATCCCGCCGCTAACTTTAGAGCTAAATTCAAACTTGGGCGCTTTTTCCGCGACCACGATTTTTAAAAATGCCAAGAGCAAAGCGCCAGCGGCGGCCAGCTGAACCGGGCTTAAAACATTATGATTGATGAAATAATCCAGCGCCACGGCGGAAAACGGCCAAAACAATTCCAGGATGGTGGCGGCCGAAGCCGTCACTCTTTTTAAGCCGTAATAATAAATGAACATGGCCAGGGCGCCGCTGGTAAAAACAATCAGCGCCAGATACTGCCAATAGATTCTGCCGACCGAAGTGATACTGAAAATACTGCCGGTCGCCAGCGAATAAGCCAACACTAAAAAAGAAGTAACGCCGAAGCGCAAGGCGGCCGTGGCCTTAAAATCAAGGTGATTGACGATTCGTTTGCCGAACACCGTGGATGAGCCGAAAGCGAACGCGGCCACGATGGCGTAAAAAGCCGCGCTATGGCCTAAATTAATTTCCGCCAGCTTTAAGCCGGTTTTACCGAAAGCCAGAAAATAAGCCGCGCCGACGGCCAAAAGCGCCCAAGCGTAAAAAGAGCGCCTCAACCTTTCTCCTAAAACCAATCTGGCCATGACCAGCGCAAATACCGGCTGGAGTTTTTGCAAGAGCACTACGGTGGCGAAAGTGACCTCCCCGCCCACGGCCGCGAAAAAGGCCTTGGTAATCATGATGGTGCCCAAGGCGCCGCCAAAAAACGCGACCCAACCGATGGCCAGCCATTCTTTGGTTTTTAGCAGCCTGATTCTCGGCCAGCTTAAAAAAATGAACGGGCCTAAAACCAAAAATCCCAAAGCGTGCTCCAGAAAAACCACCAGCTCGGCCGGCAGGACGTAAAATTTCGGCCTGATGAAAACGCCGTCCAGGCTCCAGAGCAAGGCCGCCAGCATAATGGCCAAAGCGCCAAGCGCCCAACTCTTATCTAACTTCAATAGTTTTTGCATAATCCATTTAACTGTCATTGCGAGGAGCGGTTAAGCGACGAAGCAATCTCCGGTTCAATGGCACGTACGTGAATTCTAACCAGAGATTGCTTCGCTCCCTGCGGTCGCTCGCAATGACAAAAAATTATATTCTCGCTTCTTTCTTAAGCAGTTTCGCCTTATCAGTCGCTTCCCAGGTAAAATCTTTATCGCTCCTGCCAAAATGACCGTAAGCCGCGGTCTTCTGGTAAATCGGCCGCTTTAAATTTAAATGGTCAATAATCTGTTTGGGGCGGAAATCAAAGTGCTTATTTATCAGCTCCAATATTTTGCTTTCCGAGATTTTGTTGGTGCCGAAAGTGTCAATATAAACTCCCACCGGCGCGGCCACGCCGATGGCGTAAGCTACCTGCACCAAACAGCGGCTGGCCAAGCCCGCCGCCACCACATTTTTAGCAACGTATCTGGCCATATAAGCGCCCGAGCGGTCTACCTTAGAAACGCATTTGCCGGAAAAAGCGCCGCCGCCGTGCGGCGCGGCCCCGCCATAAGTGTCAACAATAATTTTCCTGCCGGTCAAACCGGCATCGGCCGGCGGTCCGCCTAAAACAAACTTGCCGGTAGCGTTAATGAATACTTTTGTTTTGGAATCAAACAAACGGCCGGCGACCGGCTTAATCACTTTATTTAAAATATCGCTTCTCAATTTTTTAGTGCTGACGTTTTTAGAATGATGGGCCGCGATTACCACAGTTTCCAAGCGTTTGGCCGTGCCGTTGTCATATTCAATCGTTACCTGGCTTTTGCCGTCAGGCCTTAGATAAGGCAAAGCGCCGTTTTTTCTGACTTGAGCCAATTTTCTAGTTAGCTTATTCGCTAAAACAATCGGCAAAGGCATAAATTCCGGAGTTTCGTTAGTGGCATAGCCGATCATCAGGCCTTGGTCGCCGGCGCCTTGCTCTTTAAATTCGCCTTTGCCTTCATCCACTCCTTGGGCGATATCCGGGCTCTGCTCATGTAAAGTTACCATCACGCCCACGTCGTCCGCGCAAAAACCGTATTCTTGCTTATCATAGCCGATGTCGCGCAAAACTCTCCTAACCACGGATTCAATGTCAACATAAGCTTTGGTGCGGGCCTCGCCGCCTACCACCACTAAACCGGTGGTGCAAAAAGTTTCAATTCCGGCGTGGCTGTCCGGGTCCTGTTTTAGCATTTCATCGTAAATGCCGTCGCTGATTTGATCGCAAATTTTATCAGGATGGCCCTCGGTGACGGATTCGGAGGTAATTAACCTAATTTGTTTTTCTGGCATAAATATTTTTATTTATTAATTATTATTGTCATTGCGAGGAGCGCCAGCGACGAAGCAATCTCCGGTTCAATGACACATACGTGGATTTTTACCAGAGATTGCTTCGCCTCCGAATGCGAGGCTCGCAATGACAGACTATTTTTTATGTACCAGTCTCCCACGCCCTTAAATATTTCTCCTGCTCTCTTGTTAGTTTGTCTATTTTAACGCCCATGGCTTTTAGTTTTAAATCCGCGATCCACTCTTCCAATTTTTCCGGCACATTATAGACCTGTTTAGTTAATTTTTTATAATTCTTGGCCACAAATTCAGAAGCCAAAGCCTGGGTGGCGAAACTCATATCCATCACCGACGCCGGATGCCCTTCGGCCGCGACCAGATTTACCAGCCGGCCTTCAGCCAAAAGATAAATGCTTTTTTTCTTGCCCGCCGAAGCCTTGGCGGAGGAGGGGCCGACCACATACTCATCAACATTATTTCTCGCGTTTTTATTAATTTTCACGGCCATTTTTTTCAATTCCGGAATGTTTATTTCCACGTCAAAATGCCCGCTGTTGGCCACGATGGCGTGGTTTTTCATTAATTTAAAATGCTCGCCGCTGATTACGTTGATATCGCCGGTTAAAGTGCAGAACAGGTCGCCGACTTTGGCCGCTTGTTTCATGGGCATAACTTGAAAGCCGTCCAGACAAGCTTCCAGGGCTTTTATTTTATCCACCTCGGTAATAATTACTTTGGCGCCCAGTCCGCGCGCCCGAGCGGCAAAGCCCCGGCCGCACCAGCCGTAGCCGGCCACCACCACGTTTTTACCCGCGATTAAAATATCCGTGGCGCGGATGATGCCGTCAATGGTTGACTGGCCCGTGCCATAGCGGTTATCAAACAGATTTTTGGTCTTAGCGTCGTTGACCGCGATGATGGGCACGGCTAATTTGCCGTCTCTTGCCAAAGCTTTCAAGCGGATTACTCCGGTGGTGGTTTCTTCCATTGAGCCCCAGATGTTTTTCGCCTGCTTTTTATATTCGGTATGAAGCAAAGACAACAAATCGGCGCCGTCGTCCATGGTGATGTTGGGCTTAAAGTTTAAAGCCGCGCGCAGATGAGAATAGTAGGTAGCTCTATCTTCGCCATGAACGGCAAAAACATTTATGCCATATTCCTTAACTAAGGCGGCGGCCACGTCGTCTTGCGTTGACAATGGGTTAGCGGCGCAAAGCAAAACTTGGGCGCCGCCGGCTTTTAAAGTTCTCATTAAATTGGCGGTTTCGGCCGTAACATGCAAACAGGCCGCCAGCTTCACGCCGCGAAAAGGTTTTTCTTTTTCCCATCTAACTTTAACCAAATTTAAAACAGGCATGTCTTTGGCTGCCCACGCTACTCTTTTCTTGCCTCCTACGGCTAATTTTAAATCCTTAATGTCATGCTTCATAATTTATCATTAAAATTTTCTCTATATCTCTCTCCTAATTCTTTCCAGCTAAACCGATGCGTCTGCGTGCCGTACTTTTCCACCGTGTAGACCGCGGTCAGCGCGGCCAGCCGGCCGGATTTTTCCAGCGGCCAGCCCATTACCAAGCCTTTAATAAACCCGGCGCGGTAGGCATCGCCGGCGCCGGTTGGGTCCGAGGTGTTTTTCGGCTTGGCCGGCGGGATTTTTATCTTTTTGTCTTGATGATAAATTTCCGAACCCTTTTCGCCCTTGGTAATTACCAAAACTTCCACCAGCTTTTCCAATCGGCTAAAATTTATTTTTAATTTATTTAAAATCAGCTGAATTTCATAATCATTGCCGAACAAAGCCTTGGCGCCGTTAACCGCCCATTTCAATTGGCGCGCGCCCCAGCTGGTGAGCTGCTGTCCGGGATCAAAAATGTAAGGAATTTTCCTTCGCTTGAATATTTTAACATATTCCACCATTCTGGCAACTAGATCCGGCGCCACAATCGCCAGATACCGCCCCCCTGACAAGGGGGGTAAGGGGGGTTGTATTTTACTCCCTGGCCAATATGCCGTAATCTGATTATCGTCGCGATCAGTCATGATATAGGCGCAAGCCGTGGAGCAAGCTGGCGCGATTTTAATATGCTCCAGATTAATTTTATTTTTCTTCAGCCATTTTTTATATTTGCCGAAGTCCGAACCGGCCGCGCCAACGATTTTGGGCCGTTCGCCTAGTAGCGCCAGATTATAGGCGATGTTGCCGCCCGTACCGCCAAAACTTTCTTTTACCCCATTTAAAGCAAACGACACATTCAGCAGGTGCGTTTTGCCCGGCAGGATATGGTCGGAAAACCTTCCGGGAAAATCCATAATCCGGTCATAAGCCAACGAGCCGCAAACTAATATATTATTTTTCCCATTATTCATAATAACAGCTTGTCGTTGCGAGGAGGCTGTAATCAGCCGACGCGGCAATCTCTGGTTTCTTAAACTAAATATTATTTTCTCTGCTTTCTTTTATTTCCCCTTTTTTATTCCCCAAAAAATTATTTTTAGAAACTATTGATCTGCCGATTCGCCTTTCAATCTGCTTTCTGGCCGAGCCGGCAATCTGCCCGCCGACCCTAGCGTCATCTTTAAGCCGGGGTACTCCCCGAGTATCTTTAGTGCGGTGTATTTCGGTCGTGGTTCTTTCGCCCAGCATAGTCAAAATTAATTCAAAATCATCCATATGGTCGCGCAGATTCTGCCGTTTAAGGCCTTTAAATTTTTTATATTCCGCGGGCGTAACGCCGAAAGTCGCTTTGGAAATTTCCGCGGTTAAAATTTCATAGTCTTTTTCTATCTCCGCGCCGCGCTTTTGCCATTCATCCGTCAACTCTTCCCTAATCGCGATGCCTCGCATTCTTTTTTCTATCCAATCGTCCGGATAACCTTTTAGCTTATACAGCATTTTAGTCCTCTTAGTCGCTAATTCAGGATTTTCAATTTCTTGTATGCGTTCATAACCGACTTTGGCCAGCCAGCGCTTTAGCGGTTCGGCTTTGGGCGAAGGGATAGACTGAATTATGCGGAACATACCTTCCGTATCGGCGCAGTCGGTTTCGCGCATTTTTCCGTCCGGAGCTTCTAATTTCAACCCGTGACAAAATGTCACGACTTCACTTCCTTCTTCAATCAATCTTTGCTTTAATTTTCGCCAATATGCTCCGGCATCAACGCTATCAGTAAGCGCTTCCGCCACATCCACGACCGAAAACCACCATTCTTTGTTATAAATAGTTTTTCTGATCTTTTTTCCTTTAAATATGGCAATATGATTATTCTGCATAATTATCTATTCATTCTCTCTTTAACTATCTGTCATCCCGGACTTGATCCGGGATCCATGGTTGCTACAATATTGATCAACATCATTTTCCCTCATTATTCATAATTCTTGATTCATGATTCCAATTTCTTAATTTCTTCCTCCACCGCTTTGCGCTCCAACGACCCGGCCGGATACTTCGCGGCTAAAGCCTTAAATATTAAACCAGGGCACGGCCGTAATGCCGCCGGTTATTTTTTCATTATATTTCCCCATGGTTATTACATAACCCTCTTTTGCTTTGTCTTTATATTCAGCCATAAACGAAACTAACCCGGAAATATCTTTTTTGCCGATTCTGCCGTGAGCTTTAATCTCAATCGGGATTAATTTAGCGCCGGTATCAATAATACAATCAACCTCTGCTCCATAATACGTCCTCCAATAATAAACTTTGTAATTTTTATTTAATATTCTGACTCTCCGTAAAATTTCCTGGATAATGGCATGCTCAAATAGGCTGCCCTTTTGGGCATTAACTAAATTATTATCCAAGGTCAAGCGCGCTAAGATATTTCTAACGCCCAAATCAAAAAAATAATAGCGCGGGTTGGAAACAATCCGCTTGCGGGCGTTAATTATGTATGGATCAATCCTATCCACAATCAAGGTATCTTCTAAAATATTATAAAATTCTTTAATCGCCGGCGAACTTACGCCTACGGAGTTTGATAATTTAGTCAGATTGGGATTACCGCCCGATTCGGCGGCCGCTAATTCTAAAAATCTGCCGAAAGCGCCTATCTTGCGGCTCAGCGCTTCGGCTCTTATTTCCTCTTCTAAATAAATTTCCGTATAAGCGCTTAAAAGATCGGCTCGATCGGACTTATTGCTCATTATTATTTGCGGTAAAGAGCCATAAACTAAATAATCATTCAGAGTATAGCCGGTATGATTGATATTATTAACAGCCAGATCTTTAATGCGGCTCTGTTTTAACAGGCCGATTTCTCCAAACGACAAAGGATCTAATGAAATTTTTCTGATTCTGCCCGGCAATAAATTAGCGCCGCCGCGCCGCAATTTACGGGCCGATGAGCCGGTAAAAATAAAACTGGCTAAATTTTTATCTATTAAATACTGGGCGGAATCAAAAATTTCCGGAACTTTTTGCGCCTCGTCAATAAAAACAATTTTTTTTGCCTTAGTGTCTTCTATCCGCCTGATTATACTGCCCGGATATTTTTCCAACTCAAGCCTGACGGTCGGGTCAGACAGCCAATATTCAATTTTATTCGCTTGCCGCTTTAAAGCTTGCTCGCAAAGCGTTGTTTTACCGGTCTGCCTCGGTCCCAAAAGCAAAAATGATTGCCGCCCGGAGATGCGCTTTTTTATTTCTTTTTCTTTATATCGGTTTAATTTTTCCATAAAAACTACTTTAAATAATACTGTAATATTTAAAGTATAGTTTATATTTTATAATTTGTCAAACCTTCTGCTAGTTACCTTATTCCATTCTCTGATCTCTGATCTCTATTCTCTATTCTTCCTATCTCCTCCTCCACCGCTTTCCTCGCTAAACTGCCGGACAGTCGGCGGCTAAAGCACATAATCCAAATAGTTATCTTGGTTAATTACTTTATATTCGGCATTTTTATAAGTAGCTAGCCAGTCTTTCGGCGGTTTTATTTTATCTTTTTTCCATTTAATATCATAACCGGCCAATTTCCCGTCACGTTCTTCAACAATATCTATTTCCTTTTGCTCGTAAGTCCTCCAAAAATAAAGATGCCCGTATATTTTTTTATAATCCAGCATTTTCATTCTTTCCATAACTATAAAATTTTCCCATAATTTGCCAATGTCATCTCTTTTATCCAAATCATTAAATTGGTCGATCACGCCATTTCTGATTCCATTATCCAAAAAATAATATTTATTTTTTCTGGTTACTTCTTTTCGCAAATTGCGGCTAAAACTGCCCAAATTGACAATCACAAAAGATTTTTCCAATAAATCTATATATCTGGCCACGGTGCGCGCGTTAATGCTAAGCTGCGCGGCCAACTCATTGAAAGAAACTTCGGAACCGATTTGAAAAGCCAGCAATTTTATCAAATCCAGTAAAACTTTAGGGCTTTTTATTCTTTCAAACGCCAAAA
>Ga0210030_1001044_pt1 | contig 20048 bp, 18 predicted proteins | sample CryGeymeta201523_FD_183986 | JGI IMG/M metagenome (GOLD analysis project Ga0210030, IMG submission 183986) | Groundwater microbial communities from Crystal Geyser aquifers in Utah, USA - Crystal Geyser metaG 2015-23 (SPAdes) (version 2) | ecosystem: Environmental > Aquatic > Deep subsurface >...
AGTGTTCTCTAAATTGGGTGACTACAAAATTTTTCATCTTTTACTCCTTTCTTACTCCTTTGGAACCTGTTGAAAAAGATTGCAGGTTACAGAAGAGTAAATTGCTACTTTTGCAATTTATTTTACCAAAATCAAGAGTTTTACCAAACGAATTGTCTCCATATATTGTACGAAATCTATATGAAAAATGTGGATTCTTATTTTTTAATTTAAAAACCTGGAGGTGTTTTAGAAATATTACTCATTTTTGTTTAATCATTTTTCGAGAGTAGATCTTCGACTTTTGCTCTTACATCAGGAACTTTAAATAAAATCAGATTGTTTGGAGTTTGCTCTTCTTTCAAGTATAAATGTTACAGGACCATCGTTTACAAGGCTTACTTCCATACGAGCTTTAAACACACCTTTTCTTACGCGGAGACCTTCGCTTTTGATGTTATCAACAAATTTTTCGTATAATTTTTCTGCAATTTTTTCTTCGAGAGCATCTGAGAAACTCGGTCTGTTACCCTTCTTAATATAAGAAGCAAGTGTAAATTGTGATACTACAAGTACTTCTCCAACAACATCTTTAATTGAAAGATTCATTTTGTCGTTTTCGTCGGGAAAAATCCTGAGATTTACTATTTTTTTCGCAAGGTAATCTGCCAGAGCTTCTGTATCTCCTTTTTCTGCACCGAGAAGAACGAGCAAACCTTTGCCAATTTCAGAAACGATTTTCCCATCAACTACCACTGATGCTTTTTTAACTCTTTGAAGCACTATTCTCATATATCCACCTTTTACTTACTCTGACCTTTTCAATTTCCTCCACACTTTCAAGCTCTTTTACCAAGGCATCGATAGGGGTTTTTGAATCAATCTCGGCTGAAAATCTTATATATGCTTGAAAGTAACCGTGTGATTTTTTATCAGTCCTTCTTGAAGAATGAAAGTTTTCGATATTTATATTCGCGTTTGCAAACACTCCCGAAATTTTATAGAGGATGCCAGGGACATCCAAGGATGTTACCCTGAAAAACGCAATAAGTTTTTTTACAGAGCCTTTACTCCAATAAGCCGGTAGAATTTTCCCTCCTCTCTCTAATATATCCTTGAGGTTAGGACAATCCTTTTTGTGAATTTTTATTCCTCGACCTCTTGTTATATACCCAATTATTTTATCTGGAGCCTTTGGCTCACAACATTTTGCAATTGAGATTTTGATGCCCGAAGCACCATTTACAGCAGGAAAGAATTCTCCTTCCTCTTTCTTTTGAGGCTGAGGTATTACCTTTACTGGCTGAACAACCACTTTTTCAACAACAATCTCTTTAGCCTTCTTTTCTTCGTATAATTTTCTAAAATATGCCTTTATTCTGGAGCGTGCAGAAGAGGTCTTAACAAATCTAAGCCAGTCTCTTTTAGGCCCCGTAGAGGCTTTTGAAGTGATAATCTCAACCCTATCTCCCGTTTTAAGCTCGGTATTCAAAGGCACCATTATTCCATTTATTTTAGCACCAACACAGTAATTGCCTATATCCGTGTGAATCTTGAATGCAAAATCAACTGGAGTTGCACCCTGGGGAAGCTCTATTACATCTCCCTTTGGGGTAAAAACAAGCACTACTTCGCTAAAAAGGTCAACTCTGACACGCTCAACAAACTCTTTTGATGAGCGAATCTCTTTCTGCCAGTCAACAATCTGTCTTAACCAGGCGATCTTTGCCTCATAATCCTTATCGAGAACTTTGCCTTCTTTATACTTCCAGTGCGCTGCAATACCCATTTCATCATGCAGGTGCATTTCCTTTGTTCTTATCTGAATCTCAAATGGCTCTCCAGACTTAGTTATTACTGTCGTGTGAAGTGATTGATACATATTCGGTTTTGGCAGGGCTATATAATCTTTGATCCTGCCAGGAACAAACTTGTAATAGTTATTTACAATGCCAAGCACCTGATAACAGGTAGGTATGTCATTGACAATAATGCGAAGCGCAATGATATCGTATATCTCTTCAAATTGCTTACCGTCACGTACCATTTTTCTGTAAATTCCGTAGAGATTCTTCGGCCTTCCAGAAACTCCTGCTTTTATTTTATTTTGTACCATCAAGGCCCTGAGCTCTTCTATAAGATTGTTTACATATTCTTCCCGCTCGTTTCTTTTCATTGCAACTTTTTTTGCAAGTTCATAATATTTTTCTGGCTCAAGGAACCTGAACGAAAGATCTTCAAGATCCCACTTCATTGTGTATATTCCAAGCCTGTGAGCAAGAGGAACATAAATATTCATTGTTTCCTGGGCAATTTCTTTTTGTTTTTCAGGAGGTAGATAGTTAAGGGTTCTCATATTGTGAAGGCGGTCAGCAAGTTTTATAAGGACAACCCTTATATCCTGTGCCATTGCGAGAAGCATTTTTCTCAGGCTCTCAAGTTTTGCTTCTTCAGATGATACGCTCTTTATATCCTTAAGTTTGGTGACAGCATTAACAAGAAAGGCAATGTTTTCGCCAAATTCCTTTTTTATTTTTTCTATCGGAACTTTCGTATCCTCAACAACATCGTGCAGCAAGGCAGCAATATAAGTTTCTGCATCAAGATGAAAATCGGCAAGTACCAGTGCGACATTTAAAGGATGTGAAATGTAATCTTCAGAGGATTCCCTCTTCTGCCCTTCATGAGCGCTTTTCGCCAGCTCGTAAGCTTTTTTAATTAGCAAAATCCCCTCTTTGTCTATGTAAGAGGAGATTTTATTCTGAAACTCTTCGAATAAATTATCCAATTTATTACTCAAAATTTATAAGTGAAAACACAGGGTATTTCGTTAGCTTTTCTTCCCCCTTTAGATCTTTCAGTATCACAACAAATCCCCAACCAACAATTTCTCCCCCGAGAGATTCGATAAGTTGAGATGCAGCAAGTGCAGTTCCACCAGTTGCAAGAAGGTCGTCTATCATAAGGACTTTTTCGCCTTTTCTTATAGCGTCTTTATGGATTTCGAGTATTGACATTCCGTACTCGAGTTGAAACTCCTTCCTAATAAGTTCAAATGGTAGTTTCCCTGGCTTCCTAACAGGGACGAAACCTACATTTAAGAGCATGGCAATGGGAGCACCAAATATCAAACCCCTCGCTTCAATTGCAGCCACTTTGTCCACATGCTTGTCCTTGAAAAATTCTGCTATGCTTTTCACCGAATAATTCAAAGCCTCTGCATTTCCCATAAGTGGAGTGAGGTCCCTGAAAAGAACGCCTTTTTGCGGAAAATCAGGTATACTTCTTATATAACTTTTTAAATCCATTTCTGCCTCCTTCCATTAAACATAATCTAATTATACAAAAAACAAAAAGATAACAAATCCTGTGCGCTCCTTTTCAGAGATATAACGTATTTAATGTCTCCTCTTTGACTTCTTTTTCTTCTTAAATGATTTCTTTGAAGAAATATTTTTTCTTTCGATTTGTTCAGTTTGTTCTGTTATGTACCCTCCCTGTTGACCTTCATCCACGCTAGACTTTAAAACAGACTTATCGGGAGCAACCGATACAATGCTTTTCACAGGTTTTTTCTCTTTCTGCCATATAACAAGCAAGGGTGATGCAATATAAATTGAAGAGTAAGTTCCAGAAAGGAGACCAAACATAAGTGTCATTGAAAAGTCTCTTAAAGTTGGCCCACCAAAAAAGACAAGAGAGAAAGATGCAAAGAATGTTGTTAAGGATGCGTTCATGGACCTTACCCAGACTTCAGTTATGCTTCTATTAACAAGGCCTTTAAATTCTTCCTTACCTCTAAATCTTAAATTTTCTCTTATTCTATCCATAACTACTACGGTGTCTTCCACAGAATAGGTAATAATGGCAAGGAATGCACCGATGAAAGGAGCGTTGAGTTCCACTCTGAACAAAGCAAGCATTCCAAGCGTCACAAGAATATCATGAAAAAGAGCAAGTACTGTGGCAAGAGCAAATTTAAATGCAAATCTTACGGTAATGTAGAAAAGCACAAAAAGCAAGGCAAGTCCAAGTGCAATTGCTCCACTCTTTTCAAGTTCTCTTCCAATAACAGGAGCAATGGAAGTAATTCCGGTTTGATCAGTTATAACAGGAGCAACATTTTTCGATATGTTATCAATAATAGTGTTTGCATCCTCGGCTTTGATTGTCTCAACACTGAGTTTAATGGTAATTTTGTTCCCGGCTCCCTCCTGGATGATCGCATTTTTATATCCTGCGTCCACAAGAACTTTTGAAACTTTTGCAGTGTCAGGAGTACTTGAACAAGTGATATTTATAACTGTCCCGCCCTTAAAATCGATACCAAGATTCAACGGAAAACCAGTTCTCACCTGATTTACCACCATTGCTACAATGCCAATGAAAATTATTGCTAAAGATATCGAAAACCAGACTTTCGAACGGCCTATGATATTCCATTTAGAAATTCTATCTCTAAAATTCATCGTCTCCTCCTTTAATCATCTGTAACCTGTAATTTTTTCATCAGGTTTATCCTTTGGATTCATCGGATTTACTCCTCTGTAATCTGCGCTCATTCTCAGCAGATTATATCCCAAAAAGCCAGGGCTTATTTGAAGTACTTTGTGAAAGAAACAGGTTTAAAATTACCCTTGACACAACAATTCCGCTAAAGAAACCAACAAGTATTCCAATTGTAGTTGTGACAGCAAATCCTTTTATTACACCTGTTCCCAGATAGAAAAGTAAGGCTGCCCCAACAAGAACTGTGAGGTTCGAGTCAAAAACTGTCCTGAAAGCATGAGTAAAGCCAGCAGATATTACTGATTTTATTGATTTTCCAAGTTTCAATTCTTCTTTCATTCTTTCAAAGACAATAACATTTATATCGACAGACATACCAAGCGATAGTATGGCGCCTCCGATTGCAGGAAGTGAAAGAGTTGCGTGAAGTAAGAAAAGCAAAGCAATTTCTATTGTAAGGTAAATTGTAAGTGAAAGTACCGAAAAAAGACCGAGTAAACGATAAAAAACAATCATATAAATGAAAATAAGTATAATTGCAGTTATAACTGCAATAAGAGCCATTCTTATTGAACGAGCACCAAGAGAAGGCCCTACAACTTCCTCACTAATGAAATCCAGCTTTACAGGCAATGAACCGCTTCTTAAAAGTGCTGCATAATCAGCAGCCTCCTGCTGGGTAAATCCACCTTCAATGACACCTTCTCCATTTGGAATTGCATTATTTACAACAGGGTTTATAAGCAGTTTGTTATCAAGATATATTGCAATCTTTTTGCCAATGTTTGCCTGCGTAACATCTGCAAAAATCTCTGCACCTGCTGAATTCAACTTAAACTCAATTACTGGCTGGCCAAGTGTAGCAGTTTCTTTACTAAATGCAAGGTTTGCACTGGCTAAATCTGCTCCTGTTAGAACAACTTTTCCATCTTCCGTTTTAAATTGCAATAACGCTGTCTGTCCTATGAGCTGTCTTGCCCTCTCAGGATCCTTCCACCCTGGAAGCTCTACGTCAACCCTTTTCCAATTTGCTCCTCTTTCCTGGACAACGATTGCTTCACTGATACCAAGGTTATTGACCCTTCTTTTTATAACACTCACGGCTGTGTCCATAACACTCACGGCTGTGTCCATTGCTTCAGTATCGGTTGCCTCGAGAACAAATCTTACCCCGCCGTGCAAATCAAGCCCAAATCTTGGAGTAATCGCTTTCTCCAAACTGGTTAGTGTTTCAAGAGGCTTTCCAGAGGACATAAAACCTTTTACATCAATAAAAAGGGCCATTGCAAAAACGATTAAAATAAGAATAATTCCTATAATCCTATTCTTTTTCATTATAAAACCCTCCTAAAATCTTTATTTTTTGTAACCTGTAATCTTTTTCATCAGGTTATTTTTGTTCAGCATTTAAAAGTTCCTTAAGTTTTAAAAAATCTTTTTTTAAAGTACCCTTCAATTCTCCATGGTAAAGAACTGCTGCAGGATGATACATGGGGGAAAATTTAAATCCGTCTTTCTCAAGCAAAGTACCATGAACAGTACCTATCGTAAGTTTTGAGGAAACCAGGGCATTAAGTGGAGTGTTTCCAAGTGTGCAGATTATCTTTGGCTCAATAATTGCAATTTGTGCATATAGATAAGGAATGCAAACTTCGATTTCCCAAGGCATTGGAACTCTGTTATTTGGTGGCCTGCATTTAATAATATTGCCGATAAAAACTTCTTCTCTTGTATATCCAATATCACAAAGCAACTCGTCTAAAAATTTTCCAGCTGCGCCAACAAAAGGTCTTCCTTGTAAATCTTCCTCTCTTCCTGGCCCTTCTCCTATAAACATAATTTCAGCATCTACTGAACCTTCGCCTGGAACTGCATTTTTCCTGGAACTACCAAGTGCACATTTTCTGCACATCAGGATATTTTTAGAAATATCTTCAAAAAGAGCTTTTTTATCCATCTATATTTTACCAACTACAACTTGGCCGAGTTTGGTATCAAGCACGTTTTTTGCATATGAATTTACCTCGTCAAGACCTACCGATTCAATTTCTTCAAGCAATTTTTCAGACTTTTTTATCTTGCCTAACAAAAGCCCTTGAATTCCGTTCCTCTGCATTTTGGAAGGACTGCTTTCAAGTCCAAGAATTAGGTTGCCAGACACAAATGATTTTGCATCTTCAAATTCTGCCTGACTTACCCCATCTCTTCTTATATTTTCCACTTCGCCCATAATGATATTTTCAACTTCTCTTTGAGAATTCTTTGTCGTTGAAACATATATAACTGTTCCGCCAGTATTAGATAATCTCACCGGATAAGTATAAACAGTATAAGCAAGGCCACGTTCTTCTCTTAATTTTTGGAAAAGCCTCGAAGACATATTGCCACCAAGTATCGTATTAAAAATCGTGCTCACTACGTTTTCTCTCGAGAATAGCTTGCTTCCTTTGAAAGTAAATGCAATATGGATTTGAGCTGTATCTTTTTCAAATCTTCGATTTTCAAAGACAAAAGAAGGTTTATCGATATCAGGAACAAATTTTTCTTTATTAAAATCAGAAAAGTATCTATCTATAAGTTTATTAAGCAATTTATCATTGATATCACCCGCAACAGAGATAAATATGTTATTCGAGTTAAAAAACTTGTTGAAATAATTTTTAAGATCATCAACCATTATCTTTTTCACGGTTCCTTCTACTCCAAGTGGGCTGTTTGCAGCAGAACTATCTCCCCAAATTGACTTCAAAGCTTCAGTCTGACATATGTCCTGCGGATCATCAAAATACTCCTGAATTTCCTCCAGGATTACTCCCCTTTCTTTTTCTATGAGAGAATCCTCAAAAGTAGGGTTTTTCAGGATATCAGAGAGAACATCAAAACCCTTTTCTACATCTTTCGCGAGCAATCTTACATAGAACAGCGTATGTTCGCTAGACGTGTATGCATTTATTTCCCCGCCGAGCTTTTCGATTTCTCTTGATATCTCAAAAGCATTTCTTTTTTTTGTACCCTTAAAGACTGTATGCTCTATAAAATGTGCAATACCTTGAAATTTTTCTTCTTCGTAACAACTTCCAGATTTTACAAAAACACCAATAGAAAGTGACGGAAAAGAATGATGCTCTTCAAGGAAATACCTTATGCCATTTTTTGCAACTTTTATTTCTTCAAAAACATTTTCTGACACTTTATTTAAACCTCTTTATTCTTTTTTTGTGAGTCATTATTCGCAAATTTTCGAGTAAGCTGCATCTTGCCGTCATCTTCAACTTTCATTACTTTTACATCAAATTTATCTCCTGTACGCACCTCTTTTCTTATATCTTTAACAAATTTATCTGAAATCTGGGAAACGTGAAGAAGCCCAACGTAATTGGGTAGAATCTGCACAAGGGCACCAAAATCTCTTACATCTACAACGACACCGTGATATATTTTTCCAACCTCAGGTTCGGCTACAAGGCCAAGAATCTTCTGTTTTATATCCCGACCAAGTTCCTCACTTGATGCAGCAATATAAACCTTTCCGTCTGGCTCAATGTTAATCTCAGAATCGGTATCTCCAATGATGCTCTTTATGGTTCTTCCGCCTGGTCCTATAATCAGGCCTATTTTGTCTGTTTTTATCTGTAATGTAAAGATTCTTGGTGCATAAGGTGAAATTGTATCTCTTGGCTTTGGAATTACTGCAAGCATTTTTTCAAGCAATTCAAGCCTTGCATCTTTTGCCTGATCAAGGGCTTTCCCCAATATATCGAGGTCTATCCCCTTAATTTTTATATCCATCTGAAGTGCAGTTATTCCATCTGTAGTTCCTGTGACTTTAAAATCCATATCTCCAAGATGGTCTTCTGCTCCTTGAATATCAGTAAGGACTACATACTGATCGCCCTCTTTAATAAGTCCCATCGCAATGCCTGCCACTGGCTTGGTAATGGGGACCCCTGCATCCATAAGCGCCAGAGTCGAACCACAGGTTGAAGCCATAGAAGTTGAACCGTTAGATTCAAGCACCTCTGAAACGACTCTCATCGTATAAGGAAACTTCTCTTCAGATGGAAGCACCGGAACTAATGCTCTCTCTGCGAGTGCTCCATGTCCGATTTCTCTTCTTGAAGGGCCTCTCATCGGTTTAACCTCTCCTACAGAAAATGGTGGGAAATTATAGTAATGCATATAACGCTTGGTAATTGACTCTTCATCAAGAGATTCTATGAGTTGTCCCTGGCCTTTCCCTGCAAGAGTTACAATTGAAAGCACCTGAGTTTGACCTCTTGTAAAAAGTGCAGAACCATGTGTCCTTTTAAGAACTCCAACCTCTATACTTATCGGCCTTATTTCAGCGCGGGCCCTACCATCCAGCCTTGCGCCTGTTAAAGTCTGCTGCCTTGCATAATTCCTGAGGACATAATCAAAAATAAAGCTAACATCATTTATCTTGTCTTGATATTTTTCAGAATATTCAGCTATAATTTCTTCTTTTATATCTTCAAGGGCTCGTTCTCTCGTAAGCTTCTCCTTGTTCTGAAGTGCAAGTTTAATCTTATCGAGCAATACAGGCTCAATTTCATTTTTGACAGCTTCATCAACTATAATTTCCGGAACTGCAACTTTTGGTTTTCCAAAACGGCTTGCAAACTCTTCCTGAACAATGGCAATTTTCCTTATTTCTTCAAGGGCAAGGCCCATTGCATCAATCATTTGACTTTCAGATACTTCTTTCGCCCCTGCTTCAATCATTAAAAGTGCATCTTTTGTACCTGCAATGCTAAGGCTCAGAGCACTTTTTTCCTCAATTTCTTTCTCTGATGGGTTAATTACAAACTTGCTATCCAATAAACCAACTTTCACTGCGCCCACTGCCTCGGTAAAAGGCTCATCAGAAAGGAGTGAAGCTAGTGATGCCGCATTTATACCAAGGATTTCTGGAGAAATCTCTCCATCAGATGATAAAACATAAACAACAATTTGCACTGGCCTTCTAAATTGAACAGGGAAAAGTGGCCTTAAAGGTCTGTCGATAAGTCTTGAACCAAGTATTTCGTTCTCAGAAGGCCTGCCTTCTCGTTTAAAAAAACCACCTGGTATTTTGCCTGCCGCATACATTTTTTCGAAATAATCAACCGTTAGTGGGAAGAAATCAGATCGTTCTACTGGCTCCTTATCCATTGTGGATGTTGCAAGCATTTGAGTGTCGCCACAAGTTGCAAGAACTGCTCCGCCTGCTTGTTTTGCAACCCTCCCTATTTCAAAACTTACTAATTTTCCGCCAATTTCTAATTCTATTTTTTCCATCATATTACGCTCTCAAACCAAACTCTTTTAAAATTCTTTGATACCTTGCCTTGTCGGTTTCTTTTACATAATTCAGGAGCCTTCTTCTTTCACCTACAAGTTTAAACAAACCTCTACGTGAAGAATAATCGCTTTTGAATACCTTAAGATGTTCAGTAAGATTGTTAATTCTAGCACTTAAGAGAGCAACTTGCACTTCGGGAGAACCTGTATCCCCTTCGTGCCTTTGAAACTTCTTAATGATTTCTTCTTTTTGTTCTTTAGAAATCATATTAAACCTCCTTAAAATATAATTTCTCTCTTAGCAAAGGAAATCGTCGGAGCATCGATATCCCTCGTTAAAAGACAAAGATATTATAGAGTTTTTACGAACTAATGCAAGAGAAAGACAGTGAAAATTTTTGAAAATACATTTTCACATTTTACGCAAAATGATAATATTGATTAATGAACATTGTGTTTGTACTAATTATTATACTGTCTGCGTTTATTCATGCACTGTGGAATTTTTTTGCAAAGCAGAGCAAGGATAAACTTACCTTCTTATGGATTGCAAAAATATTCCAGACATTAATATATTTACCCCTTATTATTTTCCTTCTAACACGAGGAAGCATTCCCACTTATGGCTGGTATGCAATCTTGGGAAGCGGGTTTATCCACACATTTTATTGGTTCTTTCTCGCAAAAGCGTACAGTAACGAGGACCTTTCTCTCGTTTACCCAATTTCAAGATCTGCCCCAGCACTTGTTCTTATTTTTGCTGTAATATTTCTGAAGGAAAGAGTAAGTTGGGCTGGTATTATTGGCATTGGGATTGTTCTTATCGGAGTTTATATTATTTCTACTAACAGTTTCCACTCAGGCAAAATTGTAAAACCTCTTCACAAATTTAGTAATAAAGGAATTATTTTTTCTCTTTTAACCCTTCTAACCGTAACTGTATATTCTCTTATCGATAAAATTGGTTCAAAATATGTGAATCCAATAATTTATGTATATCTGTTTGACTTAATTTCATTTGTGGGTCTTTCGCCTATTATTCTGTTCGGCAAGGAGAGGACAAACATAAAAATAGAGTGGCACAATAATCATTCGAGGATAATCCTCACAAGCATAATGGTAATTCTATCATACTCCCTTGCAATTTTTGTTATGAGAACTTCTCCTGTGAGTTATGTTGTATCAATACGTGAAGTCGGCATAGTATTTGGAATGTTGCTTGGTTCCTTAATTTTAAAAGAAAAATATGGAAAAGTAAGATTGATTGCATCAATAATAATGTTTATTGGTATATTGTTAATAGCCCTCGCCGGGTGAAAAATATAATTTAATACAAGAAGGAGTTCTCAAAGAAATAGGCTTTTATTTGAAGTATTCTATTTGTTCAGCAAAAAGATTTATGTTCAAAATTGTTTCAAAATAGTTTATAAGGTTCAAAAATCTATTTTTGCCTTGAGAGGTAAGCCAATAATTACCGTCTGTAATCCAATAAAATTTATAATTCGAAAAATTTTCTTTAATATAATTATTGAGATCCCTATATTCTCCCTCATTAATTCCAACCTTAGTTCCTTCTGTTGTATAGAAATTCATTTCAAACAAATACTTAGGCTTGAGTTCATTAAAAATAACTAAATCAAACTTCTTGAGCTTCCCGTTGTTAATTTTTATTATTTCTTTAACATATTTTTCAGTACAAAAAACCTTGCAACCATTTAAATTTGATACATTTATTTGTTTTGAAAGATCAGACTCAAGAGTCTTTATTCTATATTTCTTGAGTAGTGGATCTATATTCTTATAATTATTATCTTGTAAAATTTTCTCAATCCTTATTCTAGGATAATTTCCATGTAGGCTTTTTGTATCAATGGGAATCCTTTTATTTTTCAAATACTTTTCGATATCTATCGAGCTAAGGGTTTCATTTAATTTTAGGTTATTGAGTAAATAATTTGAAAATCGAATTGAGAAATCTGCAAATTCAGCTTTAACTATACGATTTTTCAAAATAGTAAAATCGTCTATGATTTCATCAACATATTTTGAAACTGCAAATTTGAAAACTGCGACAAGGCTTTTCTTATTGTAATTACCAATATTTTTGATAAATTCTTCATAAGTCAACCTACTGTTAATTGTTCTTAAATATATCTGTCTGAATTTTTCGTCGTTTTTGAGGTTCAAAAGCATATATTCGTATATAGCATTTATATTTAGAGAATTAAGCTTATCAACATCAAAAATAAAATGTATAAGCTGAGCATTCGTAAACCTTAATAATTGAAAAACCTGCTCAAATATAATAAAACTTTTTGGATAATTTTTAACAAACTCTGATAATTCATCTATATTCCATAGTTTTTTTGGCTTCAAAGAAGAAATCTCTTGATCTAATTGATCTAATGGAATTTTCGCTGGTCTAAATTCATCCTGTATAAATTCTAAAAAAGAAATTTTTGAAGCAAAATCAATATAAATACTTTCAGGATCTTTCGTTGCCATTCTCCCCTCCTCGCCTAACTTCATAAACAATTAGGTATTGATGTGCTATGTCTAAAAAATCATTAGAATTATCTTTTTTTTGGTTCAATTTATCAGTTGTAACAACCACAATTTCTCTGAGCCACAAATCATTTTCATACTTAAGTAAATCAATTAACTTTTTGGCAATTGGCTCTATAAATTTATCTATTCTTACATCGCGAGTTTGAATAGCGATAAATCCTCCATTAACGACACTTGAAAGCTCCTTATATAAAGTACCTTTTAGGTTTTGTAGATATGTTTCTATCTCTTCACGGGAAGTGCTATTGTTTAAAAACGGAGATTTAAAAAAAATCAATTCTTTTTTCTCTTTGATCTCAAGAGAATAACCTCTATTTTCAGCGTGAGAAACAAAAGTTATGATAGAGTATTTTTTTTGAGATGAGTATCTATCTATTACGTTTTTATTCAACTGCTTTTCAAAATCTTTTTCTGGTAAAATCCATACCGTGGTTGTTTCAAATTCTTTAAGTTTTCTCTTTAATGGAGGTTTCTCAATCGCTGGGAAAATTAAACTATAATCGAGTCCTCTGTCGTTTATATAAGAAGGTAAAGGAGATATAGGCTTTTCAAAAATTGGTAAATACTCATGTGCAAGAAGCAAAAAATTATACTTAATGCTATTCGCATACCAGAATCCTGTTGTTTTACAATTATGCTGCCTTTTTATCACAAGCTCTCTTAATTTAAAACCAGTATCAAGGTAAACATTTATAAGTTCGAATCCAAGAGGTATTACGTGCCTTTTTTGTCTCATATCTCCTATTAAAATCGCACATTGTCTTCCAGGTTTTAGTACTCTAAAACTTTCTTTAGCCACCTTACGCATTTCTTCCAAAAATTTATCTTCATCTAAAAAGGAGAGATCTCCTTTTTTGGAATCAGTATATTGGATAATATTGGCATAAGGAGGGTGAGAACAAATAAAATCGACTGAATTGTCCTGCAAAAATTTAAGATTCCTCGCGTCCCCAACTAATAAGTTAGGTTCATAAATTTTTAGAGGCTTTTTTTCGTTCTCAAAGAGAGGTCTCTGTTCCGATATTTGAAAATTAAGGTTCTTTTTTGCGAGATCAATTGCATTTTCATTAATATCAACTGCGATACATTTTCTTCCAAGAAGTTTGCTTTCAACAGCAGTTGTCCCTGCACCACAAAAATAATCTAAAACCAGTTCCCCGGGTTTCGAATATTTAAGAATAACATTGCGCGGAATATAAGGTGACCAGTTTCCTCGATACTCTCCACTGTGAGTAGCCCAATTACCTCTTTGCTTAAAGCTCCATATGCTAGTTTGCTCTTCCTTAAAATCTTTAGGACAAAGTGTTTTAATTTTTTTAGAAACTTTTAAAGAACTTATGTTAAGACCTTTTGAATTAGTAATGACTTTTTCGATATATTTGAATGTAACTCCATATTTCCTACCAATCTCGATATCAGGAGTCCCTTTCTCCTTTTCTCTCAAAATATTTTTTTGCAGTTCCTTCCCATCTTCAAGTTCTTTGTCTTTTTTAATCATTTTTTATTGAACTCCTTTCATTATTGCAAGGAAAGAATTCCTCAATTTATTAATCTTTAAATCATCGCTTCAAGTCTACAGAAAACCAACAAAATTCCAATAAAAGTGTTTTTACATTACTTTTCGGTAAGACAGATTGGGATTTGAGAAATTTTGTTTTCTTTAAAATATTTCTCCGCGGTTTTTACATCGTTCTGCATTACTTTTACAAGGTCTTGAGCTTTTTCAAATTTCTTTTCATCGCGAATTCTTCTAAGTAAATGAAGACGAACCACCTTGCCATAAAGATCTTCATTTGTATTAAGAAAATGAATTTCAACTCTTATCCTGTTATCACTTTCAAATGTGGGGTTGTAACCAACATTAGTTACAGATTGTCGAAGCGTTCCCTCCAATTCAACAACAGTTATATAAACGCCTGTTTTTGGAAGTATCTTGTTCCCATTTTTGTATGCAAGGTTCGCCGTGGGGAAGCCAAGTAATCTGCCACGCCCACTGCCGTGAATAATATCGCCAGTAAGGAAAAAACTATAACCAAGGAGACTATTTGCACTTTCTACATCACCCTTAAATATGTAATCATGGATTTTTGTACTGCTTACTTCCTCGTCATTAACCGATAAAGCAGGCAATACTTCAACATTTACGCCGAATTTCTGTCCAAGTGCCTTAAGAAGCTTAGCATCTCCTTCCCTGTTAAAACCAAATCTGAAACTATCACCCACAACCACGCTTCTCACATTCAAGTGTCCCACAAGCTCCTGATCGAAAAAATCTTCTGCAGTCATACTCATAAATTTTTTGTTAAGTCCTGCAAGATAAATTGTGTGAATACCTGCTGCATCAAGCAAACATAGCCTTTCGTCAAGAATTGTAATGAAATCCCTCTTTTTTTCTTTTACTGGATGATTAAAAAAAGTATAAACAATAGGGGTGCTTTGTATGGCGTGAGCAACTGCGATGGTTTTTGCAATAAGCAACCTGTGCCCTTTGTGCACGCCATCGAACATTCCAATTGTTACTACGCTTGTTCCTTCAAAAACTTCGCCATACTTAATTATCTTCATCAATAATCACCTCTGGATGGACAGTATTTCCTTTAAAAGTCCCAACACCAAGAATTTTACCACTGCTTGCCTTTAGTAAAAAATGTTTTACCTCAATATCGGCTCCATTAACCTCAATATCTACTCCATTAATTAATTTAGCAGAATCTTTAACAACTATTATCGGCAAAGCTATAGCTTCACTAATACCATAGAACCCCTTAGAAAAATCACCATTTGCTATACGATAGATAGTTGTTGCATCTTTGGCGGTAAATTTTCCTATTTTAGTTCGCGTTATTACAGACAATGTGCCATAAGTTCCAAGGCTTCTTCCAAGGTCTCTTGCAAGCGACCTCATATAAGTCCCGGATGAACATGCTATCCTTAAAATAGCAGAATTATCAATAAAACCTTTGATCTCTATCTCGTAAATTTCAACATCGGTGGGTCCGAGTGGCATATCAACTTTTCCTGCTCTTGCGTATTTATACATCTCTCTTCCCTTGAATTTCTTTGCAGAAAAAACCGGGGGCATTTGCTTTATCTTACCTTTAAAGCTCGGAATGACATTCTGAAGCTCCGAAAGCGTAACTTTTTTCTCACTCTTATTTATAACATTCCCGGTGATGTCGTCAGTACCTGTTTCAACACCAAAATCTACTTTAATAAAATATTCCTTCAAAGAGACATCTGCAAACCTCAACAATCTGGTTGCTTTTCCTATTGCAACGAAAAGAAGGCCAGTCGCCATTGGGTCAAGAGTGCCAGCATAACCCATTTTTTTAATGGACGTAATTTTTATAATTTCGTTGAGAAATTTCCTTGAGGTAATACCCTTAGGTTTAGATATGAGCAAAAAAGGCTTTTCCAATTTTTCCATTAACGACTTTAACTTTCTCGATTCCAAGCAATTTCAGTTTTATTTCAATGGGCGATGAAAAACCGCCTATACTACCGTTGCAATTTACAACTCTATGACAGGGCACAATTATCGGCAGATGATTTACACTCATTGCATATCCCACAAATCGAGAATATTTTTTATTACCAAAAATGCTCAAAGATATGTCTCCGTATGAAGATACAAATCCATATGGTATTTCTATAGCTTTAAGATAAACTTTCCGCAGTCTATCATCAATATTTCCCAAAGTGAAATTTAAAGCTTTTCTGTCTCCAAGGACAAATTTCTCGAAGTCTTTCTGGAAACCGCTGTTTTTAATACCTTTGCAATTTTGAGAAAATGAAGTCTTTAAAATCATGTCATCTTTGACATAAACAGAAAGCTCTAGACCAAAATAATTAACACAGTATAGCATCTCACTTCCTTTAATTTTATAGTACCAAATCGTTAATAGATTTTTACTTCGACCGAAGAGGGGATTATTATGTTAGCAAATATGCCTTGCGGTAAATTAGAAATATGAACAGGAAGATCATAAGTACCAGAAGCAAAATTAGTTACATCTACCTCTGCTTTTATGGAACTAATATCAAGGGAGCTTAATATATCTTTAAATCCTGTTAACGAAACTTCAACTGAATCAACATTTGCTGAAATTGTTTTGTCCTGTGAATGTAAAACTGTAATTAGTATTTTAAAAGTCTGGCTTGTTACAGGTTGTATATCAACCTTAACAGTACAACTTTTCTCACTATCAGAAGAAACCCCGTCGAGGAGCACAAGGTTAATATTGAAATCAGTTGGTTTTGTAAGGTTTGAAATATCAATTGGAAGCGTTTGAATGCTATTAATTTTAGATAAAACATCATAGCTTCCTTTAACCAAAATAGTATTAGGGGATACAGTAACGGATTTAAGCCCAAAACCGCTATAAGGTATGCCTTGTATATTCACCCCGATGGGCAAAGTAAGATTAACTCCGCTTGTTAATTTCCTGATTACGACAGCGCAGCTTGCAGGATTAATATAAACATGTTCATTTGTACTTCCTTCCTTCATTGCAATTTGAATGGGTAAAGTGTAAGTGTCCTCACCTCCTATCGATTTAAAATCAACTGTAACATACACTTTATCAACATTTCTCAAGGCGCTTTCCGGACCAAGCACAGTAGCGGAAGATGGCGATACAATCGGGTTATCAGGCAAAAACTCTTGAGGTACATTTTGAAAAACGACACTAATTGGCAGACTAAGAGAAGAAAGTGTTTCAAGCTGTACCTTTACCTTATCTGGAGAGACACTTTTGATAGCTACATTTGAAAGTGGAGAGCGAGTCTCTACTACCAAATAATAGTCTCCTGCGTCTTTGCCAGCCATATCAACAAGCGCAGTAAAATCAGTATCTTTTATGCCAAGGATTACTTTGCTTGGGCCTTCTGCAGTAATTGCAACATAACCAAGATTATTCACCACAAAGCTTTCATTCGGCACATTGATAGGTACTACAGGAACTTTTGTATAATTTCGGACAATGGTAGGCCCTTGAATCCCAACGACATAATACCAAAGAGCAATTGCAAAGATCACTGAAAGCACTTTTATATCTAAAAGTCCTTTAAAAAATTTTTTCATTATTTTTTAGTCTTTGCCTCCTTCTTTGCAACAGGTTTTGCCATAACAAGAAGCATGCCTTTAAGTTCGAGAGGGCTTAAATATCTAGTTAACCTGCCTCTTACTGCAAGAGAAATGATACCGGTTTCTTCGGAGACAACAATGGCAAGAGCATCAGTTTCTTCGGTAATACCAGCAGCGGCTCTGTGCCTTGTGCCAACATCATCTTTATCAAGAGATTTATCCATTGAAAGTGGCAAAACAACACGAGCTGCAAGTATTTTCCCGCGCCTTATAACAATTGCGCCATCATGGAGAGCTGTGTTAGGGAAAAATATGGTACTTAAAATTTCTGTTTTAACAAGAGAATTGACTGGAACCCCTGTTTCGAGATAATCATTCAAGGGCACTCCTCTTTCTATAACAATAATTGCCCCAATTTTATTTAAAGACATGTAGTTTACGCTTTTTATAATCTCTTCAACTGTATTTCTATAATCTTCCTCTGATGATTCAGTTATTTCGGCAAGACTTATGCCCTGTCCCAGGCCTGTGAACCATTTCCTGAGTTCGGGCTGGAAAACAACTACAAGCAGAAAGGGTAAAAAGCTCAAAGAAAACTTAAATGCTCCATTCATTAAGTATGAAAAAGCAATTAGGTGAAGAGATGTGCTGAGTTTCGCAAGAAGACCTAATGCTATGAAATACAATGCAATCCCCTCTGCAAGCTGAAGCGTTCTTGTATGTTGAATTGCCCTGAGCACTACATATACAATTGCACTTACTATTAGTAAATCAACAACAGTAAGAACAATGCTCGACCATCCAACATTTTTGATTATATTTAATAATCCTGTCATTACTATATTTTGCAGATTTATCCAATTTTTGCAAGGTATTTCTAAAAAATAATTGCTCTACATGAGAGGAATATGCCTGGCACCAAATTATCAATTTTAATATTGATTTTGCCCGAGGCAATTCAATTCATTGACAATAGATTAGAAAGATTGTAAAATATAGCATAGGAGGTTTAACATGGCTGTTAGAAAAATCAAGGATGATGTTTTTTCAGTTGGGGCGAATCACTGGGATAGGAGGCTTTTTGATGAAATCATTCCTTTGCCTGACGGAACAAGTTACAATGCATACTTAATCTTTGGAAGCAAAAAGACGGCTTTGATTGATACAGTTGACCCTGCAACAGAAAATCAGCTGTTTACAAACTTAAAGGAATTTAAGGATCTTAAAATTGACTATGTAATCTCAAATCATGCGGAGCAGGACCATTCAGGTACCATTCCAAAGATCCTCGAGTTGTTTCCGGAGGCAAAAGTTATTACAAACAAGAAATGCAAAGAACTTCTTATGGATCTTCTCCATGTAGCAGAAGACAAATTTATCGAAGTTGGAGACAATGAAACTCTTAGTCTCGGCGGTAAAACTTTCCAATTTATTTTTACCCCCTGGGTGCACTGGCCTGAAACAATGTCCACATACCTTATCGAAGACAAAATACTATTTAGCTGCGACTTTTTCGGTTCACATCTTGCAACAAGCGAACTCTTTGTAAATGACAAAGCAAGAGTTTATGAAGCAGCAAAAAGATACTATGCAGAAATTATGATGCCGTTCAGGAGCTTTATAAAAGGAAACATTCAGAAAATAGAGAAGCTTGAAATTGAAATAGTTGCACCAAGTCATGGTCCTATTCATAAAGAGCCATCATTTATTATTGACGCATATAAAGATTGGATTTCTGACAGTGTAAAAAATGCAGTTCTTATACCTTATGTTTCTATGCATGGGAGCACAAAGATTGCGGTTAATTATTTAGTCGACAAACTAATAGAAAAAAATATAAACGTAATCCCTTTTAATATTACAACCGGAGATATAGGAGAACTTGCAATAAATGCAGTAGACGCAGCAACAATCATCATTGCAACGCCAACAGTGCTTGTAGGACCACATCCCCTTGCAGCATTTGCCACAATATTTCTTAATGCAATTAAACCAAAAACAAAATTTGTTGGGATAATCGCTTCTTATGCATGGGGAGGGGTTACAGCCGATTGGATAAAGTCTCACCTGCAGAATTTAAAGGGCGAATTCCTGGAGCCAGTTCTTATCAAGGGATTGCCAAAAGATACTGACATATCAACGTTTGATGCATTTGTCGACAAAGTAGTTGAAAAACACAGAGCACTTGCAATTTTGTAAAATGAAACTAGAATTAAAATAGTTCTAAATAAGTTAAGGTTAGAACCTTATGAAAGTTGCAATTTAAAGCATTAAAGAATATTTTAGGAGGGGAAAATGACAAAAAAGTACGAGATTTATAAGTGCGAAATTTGCGGAAATATTGTTGAGGTATTCCATGAAGGACAGGGCACACTGGTATGCTGCGGGCAACCAATGACACTAATGGTTGAAAAAGAAATGGAACAGGGAACAGAAAAGCATAAACCTGTAGTTGAAAAAGCTGAACATGGAACTCTTATAAAAGTTGGCTCTATGCCACACCCTATGGAAGAAAAACACTATATTGAATGGATTGAAGCTGTGAGAAAGGATGGAAAAAGGGTAAGAACTCCTCTTAAACCAGGAGATGCACCCGAAACTCATA
>Ga0210030_1001064_pt1 | contig 19814 bp, 22 predicted proteins | sample CryGeymeta201523_FD_183986 | JGI IMG/M metagenome (GOLD analysis project Ga0210030, IMG submission 183986) | Groundwater microbial communities from Crystal Geyser aquifers in Utah, USA - Crystal Geyser metaG 2015-23 (SPAdes) (version 2) | ecosystem: Environmental > Aquatic > Deep subsurface >...
ATCCTGATTTTAATCATGTTAATCCTGTCAAAAGTTTTAATTCGTGAAATTCGAGAAATTCGTGGTTATTATTATTTCGTGTCTTCGTGCTTTCGTGGTAAGTGTTTTAAAAGGAAATTCCTATGCATTAAATTATTATACCCTAAATTTTCTGTTTGTCAAAAAAATTGACAAGGGAAGGTTGGGTAAGGTATAAATGTTTACGGAAGATAAAAACGTAATGAAAGATGCTTAGGTATATTTCTCGGCGTTTTCTGCATTTGCTCCCTTTAATCATCGGGATGACCTTCATCTCCTTTCTGATTATTCAACTTGCTCCCGGGGACTATTTTACCCGGATGAGTATGAATCCAGAGGTCAGTCGCGAGACAATTGCCCGACTGCGGCAGGAATTTGCTCTGGATAAACCTTTGATTATCCAGTATTTACGCTGGCTTTTCAACATCTGCCACCTTAATTTTGGCATCTCCTTCACCTATCATATCCCGGTAATCTCCCTCATTAAAGGAAGACTGCTTAATACCCTTACTCTTTCAATCTCGGTAATGATTCTTACCTGGTTTATCGCTATCCCTTTGGGAATTTTTGCCGCTTTAAAGGAGAATAGAGCGCCGGATCGGTTACTCTCTGGTCTTGCCTTTGCAGGGATTTCCCTCCCTTCTTTTTTTCTTGCTCTTCTTCTGCTTTATTTTGCGGCTAAAACCGGCTGGTTTCCTATTGGGGGAGCGACCAGTATCCACTACGAAGAATTCTGTGCTTTCGGAAAGTTTGCCGATAGAATCCATCATTTACTCTTGCCCGCACTTGTTCTGGTGATTTGCAGTTTTGGGGGTCTTTTTCGGATAATGCGGGGAAATTTCCTGGAGAATCTCCGCGCTTCTTATGTTACCGCGGCAAGGGCTAAAGGTTTATCCGAAAGAAAGATTATTTATAAACATATCCTGCGCAACAGTATCAATCCTTTAATTACCATTTTTGGCTATGAACTCTCCGGCCTGCTTTCCGGAGTGGCCTTGGTGGAGATTATCCTCTCCTGGCCCGGTTTAGGAAGACTGATGCTGGAGGCGGTGATGTCTCAGGACCTCTACGTGGTGATGGCTTCACTTTTGGTAGGAGGGTTTCTCTTAATCTTAGGCAATCTTATTGCCGATATCCTTTTAGCTTTTGCCGACCCGAGAATAAGATACAGGTAAAATGAAACCACGAATTGCTCGAATTTCACGAATTAAGAATTTTGATAGGATTAAAAAGAAATGTAGTGGACGAGCTTGCTCGGCTTTGTTCTAATTCGATTAATTCGCGTAATTCGTGGTTAGATAAATATTATGAAAGAGGTTTTAAAAAGGTTGAAAAGAAGGAATAAACTAGCTTATTTTAGCCTGGTTGCGCTCTTGTTTCTTTATTTAATCGCTATCTTTGCCGATTTTATTGCACCTTACCCTTATGATTTGCAAAATCGGGAATTCTCTTATTGTCCGCCAACAAGAATCCATTTCCGGGAAATAAACGGAGGCTTTCATCTGCGTCCCTTCGTTTATAAATACCATTTAAAAGACCCCGTCTCTCGGAAATATGAAGAGGATAAAAGCGAAGTCTATTTTATTCGCCTTTTTCTCCGCGGAACAAAGCATAAACTCTTTGGGGTTATACCGAGTCGCGATTATCTCTTTGGGGTTGGTGCGCCGGCAACGCTTTATCTCTTTGGCGCAGATTTATATGGCCGGGATACGTTTTCGCGAATTCTTCAGGGAGCGAGGGTTTCTCTCTCTATTGGTATTATCGGGGTATCCATTTCTTTCTTTTTGGGTTTGCTTATTGGAGGAATTTCCGGTTACTTTGGCGGAAAACTGGATACTTTTTTGATGAGGATGGCAGAATTGATGATGGTTTTTCCGGGATTCTATCTGATGCTGGCGTTAAGAGCAACCTTTCCCACTACTCTTTCCTCGGTGCAAGTCTACCTGATGATTGTAATCATTCTTTCCCTGATTGGCTGGGCGTCTCTGGCCCGCGTGATCCGGGGGATGGTTCTCTCTTTAAGGGAAGAAGATTATGTTTTAGCCGCAAAAGCAATTGGCGCAAGCAACCTGCGGCTGATCGTTCGCCACATCCTCCCCAATACCCTCTCCTATACGATTACCGCAGCCACTTTATCTATTCCCGGCTATATCCTGGGGGAATCAGCTCTTTCTCTTCTTGGTCTGGGTATCCAGGAGCCGCAGAGCAGTTGGGGAAATATGCTGGCGGCGGCGATCGGTAATCTTCAGGTAATAAGCCATTTCCCCTGGGTGCTTATTCCGGGATTATTTATCTTTATCAGCGTAATGGCGTTTAACTTTTTAGGGGATGGGTTAAGGGATGTTTTTGACCCTAAAACCTGGTAAGGGAAAAGAAAAAAATATGAAACCACGAATTAACACAAGGAAAAAGGGGATAAAGACGGAAAGAGGGAAAAAGAAAACTTAATATAGAGATTCATTCCCCTTTTCTCACAAAAGGGGTGGCAACGAAGTTGACGGGGTATTCAATTCCCTTTTCCCCTTGTTTCCCATTTTCCCTTACTTACACTATTAGATTAATTAGATAGAAAATAATGGCTAAAGAGACCATCGTCAAAGTAGAAAATCTGAAGAAATATTATTCGGTTAGACCGCAGGAAATATTTTCTAAAGTTGGCCAGGAAATAATTAAAGCGGTTGACGATGTCAGTTTTGAAATCAGGAAAGGCGAGATTTTGGGGTTGGTGGGAGAAAGCGGCTGCGGGAAGACAACCCTGGGCAAATTACTTTTGAAATTAATAGAACCTGATGAAGGCAGGGTTTATTATCAGGAGAAAAACTTTCTCTCTCTGCCGGCAAAGAAATTACGCCGGATGCGCCGGGAGCTCCAGATCATCTTCCAGGACCCTTATAAATCCCTTAATCCCCGAATGCGGATAGCAGAGATTGTCTCCGAGCCTCTAATTGTTCACCATTTATGGAAGAATAAAGAAAGGGAAAGAGTAAAGGAATTATTAAAACTGGTGGGGTTGCCGGCTGGCTCAATGGATAATTTTCCCCATCAGTTTTCCGGAGGAGAACGCCAGAGAATCAATATTGCCCGGGCCCTTGCCACTAACCCTGAGTTTGTTATCTGCGATGAGGCTGTGAGCAGCTTAGACGTCTCAATTTCCGCTCAGATTCTAAATTTGCTAAGAGAACTCCAGAGGAAATTTTCTCTCACTTATCTCTTTATCTCCCATGACCTCTCGGTGGTGGGATACTTCTGCGATAGAGTTATGGTGATGGAAAAAGGAAAGATTGTTGAAGTAGAGAAGACCGAGAAATTATACCAAAATCCCTCTCACTCCTATACCAGGACTCTTTTTTCCTCCATCCCGAAGATTAAGAAAAACTTACCTTTGGAGAAGGGGCATGGCCAGGAGAACTAAGCCGCTTACCAGAAATACCAGGCCCAAAATTGCCCATAAATCCGATAGACTTTCTCTCTCTTTATAACTAATCTTGGGTCTGGTGGAGAGAAAGAATCCGCCGATCAGCAAAACAATTCCAAATATTACTCTGACCATAAATAACCTCCCGCAAAGTCATTGCGAGCGAGATCCCTCGCTTGTCATTGCGACCACGAGCGAAGCGTGGTGGGAAGCAATCTCACGGGATTGCCACGCTCATTTCATTCACTCGCAATGACAATCTTTCGTAGTTCCTTGGCTTTTTCCTCCGGGATAGTGTCATTAATAAATGTGCCTGTTCCGGATTCGCATCCGGCTAAGTATTTCAATTTTCCCGGGGCACGATAGGGAGGGTAAAACTCAAGATGAAAATGGTAATAGGGGTAATCCTTCCCGTCGGTCGGTTTCTGATGCATCACCATAATGTAGGGAAATGAGATACTAAAGAGAGCGTCATACTTCAAAAGGACCTTTTTTAGGATTTTGGCAAGGTCTTTTCCCTCGTCCGCACTTAATTCCATAAGAGAAGATTTATGAGCTCTTGAAAGAATATGAACCTCATAGCACCAGCGCGCGAAGAAAGGGACAATGGCGATAAAATTTTTATTCTGCGCAATAATCCTTTTGGCTTTTGATTTCAATTCTTCCTTAATAATGTCGCAGAAGAGGCAGCGGTTGTTTTTTCTAAAATATTTCCTGCTGGAATTGAGTTCCTTTTTGATTCTGGGAGGGATATAGGGGAAAGCATAGATTTGGCCATGAGGATGGGTTAAAGTAACTCCAATCTCTTCTCCCTTATTCTCAAAGATAAAAACGTACTTAATAAAGGAGAATTTTCCTAATGCATCGTAACGGTCAGCCCAGACCTCAATCAAGTGAATAATTTCATTCAAACTTAAATCGGTAAGAGTAAGATTGTGTTTTGGCGAATAGCAGATTACTTCGCAGATACCTTTCCCTGGTCTTTTTTGAAAACAAAGGTCTTTTTGCGGGGAAATTTTAGCAGGTCTGGTCTCAAAAGAAGGGAATTTATTCTCAAATACCACAATTTCATAATTGTCACGCGGGATTTCAGTAGCGAATTTTTGCTTCTTTTTGGTCGGGCAAAGAGGGCAATAGTCTTTTGGCGGGAAGAACGTTCTTTCCAAACGATGGGAGGCAATCACCACCCATTCCTCTAAAAAAGGGTCCCAGCGTAACTCACTCATTTTTTCTTTCTCTTGCTCTTTTTCTTCTGGGGCCAGTCATAGTAGATTAAGTATCTTCCATCCTCTTTAATGATTTTCGTTTTCTTCATTCTCTCCAATCTTAAAACCCAATTGCTTTCACCACTTCCTTTAGGGAAGCAGGAAAAGAGGGAAGGGGAGCGGAATTCTTAATCGCGAAGTCCGGGTCCTTTAAACCATGGCCGGTAAGGGTGCAAACCGCCGTTGCCCCTTCTTTATTAAAATAACCGTTTTTCTTCAATTTAATAAGGCCGGCGAGGGAGGCGGCTGAGGCCGGTTCCGCAAAAATACCCTCCTTTGAGGCTAAAATCTTATAGGCATCCGTAATCTCTTCATCACTTACCATCTCAATGAGTCCGAAGGATTTGTCTCTGGCTTTTTCTGCTTTTTTCCAACTGGCCGGATTGCCGATTTTGATCGCGGTAGCAATGGTCTCCGGTTTTTTGATGGGATAGCCCTTAACAATTGGAGCGGCTCCTTCGGCCTGAAAACCAAGCATCTTGGGAAGTCTTTTACTTTTTCCTATTTTAAAGTATTCCTGATATCCTTTCCAGTAAGCGGTGATATTACCGGCGTTTCCTACAGGAAGGGAATGATATTCGGGTGCATCTCCCAAAACATCAATAATCTCAAACGCGGCGGTTTTTTGCCCCTCAATCCGATTGGGATTAAGGGAGTTGACCAAAACAATCGGATATTTTTCCGTAATCTCTCTGACTAAAGAAAGAGCCTCGTCAAAATTACCGTCAATCGCCAGAACTTTGGCTTGATGAATGAGCGCCTGGGAAAGTTTTCCGAGAGCAATCGCTCCTTTGGGAATAAGGACGACGCAGTCAATCTTAGCTTTGGCGGCATAGGCCGCGGCAGAAGCCGAGGTATTTCCGGTAGAGGCGCAGATGATGGCTTTTGCGCCTTCTTCAATCGCCTTGGAGACTGCAAGGGTCATTCCCCTATCCTTAAAAGAGCCGGTAGGGTTCAAGCCCTCATACTTGAGAAAAATTTTTAGAAGACCAAATTCCTGAGAGAGATTTTTTGCCTCAATGAGAGGGGTATTCCCTTCTAACAGCGTAATTACCGGGGTTTTCTCTGATACCGGCAGATATTTCCGATACCTCTCAATTACTCCCTGATAATTGTTCATTCCTCAACTCTAATTAAAGTTGTCTTCCCCTTAATTACAGAAAGTCTGTTAATCTCTTTTAATGCCGCCTGGACCGAAGATTCTTTTGCCTGATGGGTGAGCATCACCACCGGCACCGCGGTTTTGCCTCTTTCCTTCTGCAGGCAGGAGAGAATGCTAATCCCATTTTTTCCTAAAATAGCGGAAATCTGGGCTAAAACTCCTGGTTTATCCAGAGCCATAAACCGGAAATAGTATTTTGTTTCCAGTTCCCCGATGTTGCCGAGTTTTTTCTTTTTTACCGTTTTTATCCAGTCTAAAGAATCTTCCTTTTCCCGGGCGATCGAGACAATATCAGCGATAACACTGCTGGCGGTGGGCTTGGCGCCGGCTCCTTTCCCCTGGAAAAGAGCCTCCCCGATTAAGTCTCCGCAAAGATAGATTCCATTATAGGCTCCCCGGATAGAAGAGAGGGGATGTGTTTTTGGCAGAAAGGTGGGATGAACCCGCAATTCCAATCCGTTGTCTTTTACTTTTCCGATGCTTAAAAGTTTAAGGCAATAGCCCAATTCTTCTCCGTATTCAAGGTCAAGACTCTTAATCTTCTCAATTCCCTCCCGATAAATCCTTTGCCAGCGACACCCGGTATTAAAGGCGAGTTGGGCTAAAATAGCCAGTTTATGCGCGGAATCTATCCCTGAGGTATCAAGTTTGCTGTTTCTCTCGGCATAACCTTCTTTTTTTGCCTCGGCAAGAGCCTGGCCAAAAGAAACTCTTTTTTCCTCCATCCGGGAAAGAATATAGTTGGTAGTGCCATTGATGATACCGTAGATAGCGCTGATACGATTGGCTACGAAATTTTCTTTCAAAGAATGAATAATCGGGATGGCTCCGGCTACCGAGGCTTCAAACCCAATTTTTACTCTATTTTGGCTGGCGGCATTGAATATTTTTTCCCCTTGCTCAGCCAAAAGGGCTTTGTTGGCGGTAACCACCGATTTTTTATTTTGCAAGGATTTAAGGATGTAATTAAGCGCCGGCTGAATCCCGCCGATTAATTCTACCACAACGTCAATTTTTGGGTCGGAAAGAATATCTTCGGGGTTGGTGGTAAGAATATTTTTGCCTACTTTTACTCCTCGCGGAGAGGAAATATCCTTATCGCAGATTTTTCTGAGCAGAAACCTTGTTCCGGTGCGCTGGGTCAGGAGATTTTTATTCTCTTGTAGTATCTTTGCCAGTCCGGTTCCGATTGTTCCAAATCCAATCAATCCGATATTAACTGTTTTCATCAATAACCATTATACTTTCAAGAAGAGAAGTTGTCAAAATGAAGAAAAGAGAATAGAATATAAGATGTGAAGGTGACAAAAATTAACCCGCTTAATCCCGAAAAGGAAAAACTAAAAGAGGCAGCTAGCATACTCAAAAAAGGAGGAGTTCTGATTTTCCCTACCGATACTGTCTATGGAATTGGCACCTCCTATAAGAATGAGGCGGGCTTAAAGAAAATTTTTGCTTTAAAGCAAAGGCCTGAAATAAAACCGCTTGCAATTCTGGTAGAGAGCAAGAAAATGGCTCTGGGTATAGTTGAGTCAAACAAAAAAATAGAAAAGGAGGTGGAAAAAGTCTGGCCGGGAGCGGTCACTCTTCTCTTAAAAGCAAAAATTCCTCTTTCTCCTTTTCTCAGGGATTCTTCCTCAAAGGTTGGATTGCGGGTTCCTGATTATCCTCTTCTCTTAAAACTACTAAAAATCTCTGGCCCTTTAGCCGCTACCTCGGCTAATATCTCCGGACAACCCGCTGATTGCCAGATAGAAACGATTGAAAAGAAAATCTTGAAAGGGGCGGATTTGATTATTGATGGAGGAAAAACTTCTGGCAAGGAATCATCGGTCTGGGATTTTACCGGAGAGCCGGCAAAACTTATTCGTGGTGAGATTCTCTTTGTCTGCACCGGTAACTCCTGCCGCAGTCCGATGGCCGCGGGTTTAATGAAAAAAATGCTTGAAGAGAAAGGAAATAAAAATATCAGGGTAGATTCTGCCGGTTTCCTGTTTTCCGCAAGAGGAGCAACCAAAGAGGCAATTGAGGTAATGAAAGGTGAGGGGATAGACTTATTAAATCACCGGAGCAAATTGGCAACTCCTTTCCTGGTTAAAAATTTTGACCTGATCCTGGTAATGGGAGAGATTCATAAAGAAAGAATTTTAAAAATGTTTCATCAGGCAGCAGAAAGGGTTTTTGTTCTTGATATTCCTGACCCGATTGGCAAACCACTCACTTTCTATGAGCAAACCTTAAAGACAATTAAGGAAAAAATAAAGGAAATAGTACTTCCAAAAATAGTATGAAAACTTTTAACCACAGAGTCACAAAGCCACAAAGGAATAATCTTGAAAAAGAAGACAAGATTTCAAAAGAAATAATAAGATGCGCTATTGAGGTTCATAAGCAATTAGGTCCGGGATTATTAGAATCTATTTATGAGGAATGTCTCTGTAAAGAATTTAAATTTAATGAGATTAAATACACAAGACAGAAGGAGATACCAATAATTTACAAGAATATAGAGTTGCCAGAGAAATATAGAATTGATTTAGTTGTAGAAGATTTTATAATAACAGAGATAAAATGTGTAGAGAATATTTTGCCTGTTCATCAAGCACAATTATTAACTTATTTAAAATTAACTGGATTGAGATTAGGACTGATTTTGAACTTTAATAGCGATTTAATGAAAAATGGTATAAAAAGAGTAGTTTTATGAAATCTTTGAGAACTTTGTGTCTCTGTGTCTTTGTGGTATTTTGAGAATAGTTTTAAGGAGAATAAAATTATGAAAATAGGGATTGGTAGTGACCATGCCGGTTACAGGTTAAAAGAGGAGTTAAAGAAGCAGTTACGAAAAGAAGGTTATGAGATTGTTGATTTTGGCACCCGAAACAATAAGAGCGCTGATTATCCAGGATACGGGCTAAAAGTTGCTGAGAGCGTAAGCAAAAAAGAGGTGGAGAGGGGCGTTCTTATCTGCGGGACCGGTCTGGGGATGGCCATCGTTGCCAACAAAGTAAAAGGGGTAAGAGCGGCCTGTTGCAATGACCTCTTTTCGGCAAGGTTAAGCCGGCTCCACAATGACGCTAACGTTCTCACGCTCGGCGGCAGAATCTTAGCCCTGGAATTTGCCTGGGAGATTGTTACCCTCTGGCTGGAGACTCCCTTTTCCCGGGGAAAGCATTCCCGCAGAATCAACCAGATAAAAAGCATAGAGAAAGAAAGATTTATTTAAGTTGCGATAGGCATAATCTATTAAGCGGGCAGAGTTTGCAAAGAGGTTTTTTCTTGCAGAAATCCTTCCCTAATTTTACCAATAAAGCATGAAACTCCTGATAAACCTTAATCTCTCTGGGTAAATTATCTTCAAAAAACATTCTTATTCTATCATAATCACTTGCTTGCAACAAACCAAGCCGCGAAAGAACTCTTCTGGTATAGGCATCAATGACAAAGATTCTCTTTCCTCCGGCATAGAGAAAGATAGAGTCGGCGGTCTCTTTTCCAACCCCGCGCAGAGCAAGTAGTTCTTCTCTTGAATTTTTTGTCCCCTTTTTAAAAAAATTTTTTAAGTTTCCCTGATAATGGTTTAGAAGATAGGCAGAAACCTCTTTAAGATGTTTGCTCTTCTGGCGATAATAACCGGCCGGTTGTACCAACTCTTCAATCTTTTTTAGAGGGGTATTGGCTAAACCTTCAATAGTCAAAAGATGGTTTTTCCGTAGATTTTTTATTGCTCTTTCCACATTTTTCCAGGTGGTCTGCTGGGTTAAAATTGCTCCCACAATAATTTCAAATTTTGTTCTTGCCGGCCACCAGTGTTGCGGACCAAAAGCGCGGTAAAGAGATTTATAGATAGTAATTAGAGGATATTTCATAATTAGATTTCCTGTTGCAAAATATTATTTAAACCTAAAAAGTGAGCAAAATCAAGGACTTTGTTGTATTCCTCTCTGCTAATTCTGCGGTTTAATTCCGGGATTTGGGGAGCGCGGTTAGCTGGGAAGTATTGCGTCATAAGAGCAATATAGGTATTCTTAGAAATTTCTTTGGCAATAAATTTCAGGACATTTTCGCTTTTTGCCAAACTATTAGGCAGAATAAGATGGCGGATAAGAAGACCTTTTTTTGCAATTCCTTTCTTTTCTTTTAGCCGGTTTACAGAACAATCGCGGGGACAGAGATGGCAACTTTCAAGGATATGATAACTTTCTTCTACCCTCTTACTTAATATTCCATTTTGATAAAGAGGTAGGTAGCGAGGATACATTTTTAGCCACAGATTAACACAATGTAGTTGCCGAGTTTACTCGGCGGCAAAGCAAGCTTTGCCACTACAATAATCTATGGTTTCATAATTTAAATTTTCAGTAGGCTTTTTGAAATATAGAAATCGAGACCTTCGTAATTCCTCTCCTTGATGAAGGTTTGGATTTTCTTTTCGTCAAGGTTTCGCACTATATCCAGAAGAGCAAGAAAAACCCTTCTGCTATTTTTTAGATGCTCCAGTGAAACCTCTTTCTTCTGAGTTCTCATTGCTTTAATATCAAGACCAATAAAGTCCCGGTTTTTGCCGTAGCCACCTTTTTCCAAAACCCAGACCTGATTAAATGCTCTTCTCAGGTTTACCGAACCAAAGGATTTATCCTCATCAAATTTTAAACCATTCTGGTCATTGAGATGAACCGTCCACAGTTTATGATGGGCAAGAGCATAGCCCATCTCCTCTGAGGGGTCTAACCCGGCTAAAATGCAATGTGCACTCTCAATATTAACCCCAACCCGCGAAGGGGCTATGGTCAGAAATCCCAGAGCAATGGCATGACCTACCGTGGGAATGAAGGCAGAATCCATCGGCTCATTGGGTTTTGGCTCAATCAGGATACAAATCTTTTTATCATACTCAAGCATAATATCAATTGCTTTAACAATACGTTCAACTGAGAGTTTTGGCTCTTTGCTTTCGCGGATATAGGTGCCTTCTCTTGCCAACCAGAGTACAATCTTCTTTGTTTTCAGAACCTTCGCAATATCAATTGCTTTCTTAGTTCTTTCAATTGCATATTTCCTGCAGGCAGAATCGTTTGATGTATATCCGCCGTCAATTGTTCTTGGGTCCTCCCAGAGTCGGGGGGCAACAAATTCGGCTTCTAATCCATCATCATCCAGGATTTTTTTTACCTCTTTTGCTCTTTTTATAATTTCTGAATGCTTCCTTTTGTTGATTTCCGGTACCACATCATCATCGTGAAACTGAACACCATCAAAACCTAACTTTCGATAAAACTTTATCTTTTCTCCAAAACTAAACTCTTTCCTTACCGCGGGACCAAATGCGTCTGCCCCGGAATGAATATTCCAGGGACCGAAGGAAAACCGATACTCCCTATACTTTTCCATATCTCCTCCTTGCGAGGCTATAAGCCTCGCACTACATTCAATCGTAGTGCGACCCTTTAGGGTCGCCCACACTTACCTTTTCTAACCCAAGAATCTCGGCCAAATATTCCAACTTATCTACTACATCCTCATGGACAATCGCCCAGTGCTGGGTCATCCCGGTTTTCACCATTCTCTCAAAGAATTCTTTTAAAGGAATCTTTAATTTAATATAGATATGGGGGGAACCATCCAATTTTTCCTTACCCGGACCTGCCTGCCGAGAGGCAGGTAGGGAGTCTCCGGAAGAGATCACCATCTTGAATCGCTCAACATCGCAAAATAAACTCAACATCGTTACCTTTCCCGGTTTAGCGATAAATTGCATCCAGGCGCTCTCTGGCTCTGATTCTGTATATTCCTTGTCCGGGGTAATTTTAATTTTACTTTTATCTGCGGCTAAATTTAGATTATGAATACCGGCATGCCCGGCAAGAATAGTATTTTCCTTTTCATCAAAGGTAAAAATCTCAGTATACATCGGCGGTTTACCGGTAAGTTTTTTCAGAATAAGTAAAGCAACTGCGGCTCCCACATCCGCTTCCATACTCACCACCGCTTTCTCAAATAAAGAGGGAACATAGAGACAGGGTCTTAAACCAAATACCTGATGTAATTCTTCGTCAAGGTCCTGCAGGGCTAAAGCATCCAGATTAAATTTTTCCACTACTTTTGCTAAACCCAAGGAGGCGCGCGCAGATTTAAATAATGACTTATCATTGACCCCACAGATTTTATAACTATTTTTTAATTCTTTTACATATCTTTTGATTATTTCTTCAGGAATTTTCTGGGCAAGCAAATGGTATTCATTAACCGAAATATATTTAATTTCTGGGCCGAGCTCTTTTCTTAATCTGAATTCATCCACAAATGTCCCGCTCATCTGGTTACATTCACTCGGTAAAATTCCAATAGTCATTTTCTTCAGGCCAGCGGCCAGTTTCGCGGCCTGGCTGTAGTCAACTATTTTTTTAATCGTCTCTTTATTTTGATGAGAGCCAAAAACAAAACCAAAATTTTTCCCCATTCTTTTCAAAGGACCGCTTGCCTGAACCGCTCCCACTGGTCCCGAACTACGAAACAGGTCAACCATATTCATTGTTCTCGGCAGTTGCTGAAAAGGAGAATAACACCAGAGAAGAAGCGGAATTTCTGGAAGTTCTTTTAAGGCCTCAATCACAAAATAGTCCTCTCCCCATATCAAATAGCAGATGAGTAGAAGATTAATATTTTCTTCTTTGAATTTTTTGAGGGCATGATTAAGCTTTTCCCTTGAATTTACTATCCCCGGATTAACAATATCTAAATATTCCCCTAAACTCTTATTTATCTCTTGAGCATCCTTTTCAATTAAGTCTGGGAGGTTTTTATAACAACCTTTATTTGCCCCGATCTGGCTGAACCATTCTCCGGATAAGAGTAAAAGACCCACCTTTGGTTTCTCCATTTTTCCCTACCTAACTTCCTTCCAGGCATTAATCATCGCCTCTACGCTCTGCCAGGGGGTATCCGGGAAAAGAGCATCTACCGGAGAGAGAATTACCCCTCTTTTCCCTAAGGTATCTACAAAGTTAAAGACCGCTTCCTTAATTTCTGCAGGATTTCCTTTGGTTAAGGTTATGCTTGTATTTACTCCCCCGGCAACCGCCATTCTTCCCCTTAATTTTTCCTGCAGGAGATTCAAATCTACCCTGTCTTGCCCCGGGTCAACAAAATATAACAGGTCTACTCCGGCTGCACACAAATCCTCAATAAAGTTCATCACCCCGGTAGTCATCACATAGGCAAATTTTAAACCTTTCTGATGAACCAATTTTACCAGTTTCTTTAAATTCGGTAAAACATATTGACGGAATAGTTTTGGCGACCAGAAATCGGTAGAACTATACCAGCCCCTCTGGACAATGATGTCAATTCCACCAACCTCAAGCATCCTCTCGGTGCGCATTAAATCAAAATTATAGACCATCTCTACCAATTCCTGAAAAAAATCCTGTTCAGTCATTGCGGTTATAATTGCTTTCTCTATTCCTATTAGCCAGATAACTCCATCCATACCAAAGGCAGACCAGCCGGCAACCAGAACCCCATTTTTAGAAGAGAACTTTTTAATCAGGGATATTCGCTCCTGATAATTCCCAATCTGCTGTTTTGTAGGTTCGCAAAGAAGAAATTTTAGTTTTGGTAAATCCTCTTTTATCGAGACAGGAAACTTTACAGTTCGCGGGAGATTAAAATCCTCAAATGTTTTCAGCTTATCGGGCTGAATTACCCACCCAGGAGGAATCTCCTCTTCTGTCTTTTTAACCTTTTGTAGAATTTCCCCCTCTGGTGTCTGATAAATTCTGCATAAGAGATTTTCCTCTCTCCAATCCCTTATCTTAACCTCTGGATTAATGCTCCAGGGAAAAGAAACATCCAGCACATCATCAAGCCCTAAATTTAGCCAGGTTTTGACCCTTTTAAAGTCATCGCTAATATCCCAGGGTTCAGGTAGAGTATGGATATGCTCCAGCCTCATCGTATACCAATGCTCTACTTCCCTGCCATTTTTTTTCCAGCGTAAATGTCCTGGTGGGCTAAAACCAAAAACCCAAGCATAGAGAGGAAGATGGTCCACCTCTTTCCGGTTAATAGCCGCCAATAACCGCTCCCGCGAATTTAATTTAGATTTAGAAGTTTGATTCATTTTCTATTCTCCATAAATATGTTATAATGTCTCTATAAAAATGAAAGAGAAAGAAAGAGAATTATTAGAAGAACTTAAAATTGCCTTTGCTAAAGAAAGAGACATTATTGCTCTTTACCTCTTTGGTTCAGCTACTACCAATCTCTTTTCTACCCATAGCGATATTGATTTGGCTATTCTTTTGGAAGAACCATTCAATTACCGAAGAACACTTTTGCTTTCTGCCCAGGCCTCCTTAATTCTAAAGAAAGATAACATAGACCTTTTAGCTCTCAACACTACTCCTCTCTTTTTAACCTATCGAATCTTGCGAGAAGGAAAATTACTCTTCTGTCAGGATGAAGAAATTCTTTCTAACTTTGTTGAATCTATCCTTCAGCAATATTTCGATTTTAAGCCAGATTTAGAAAGTTACTACCAGGACTTCCAATATTCCTTCAAAAAAGCATATGGAAATAGATAAAGAAAAGATTTATAGCAAAATTCAAATTATCGAAGATAATCTTAAAAAATTAAAGGAGTTAAAACCACTTTCATTTGAGAATTTTGCGAAGGACTTCCGAAATTTTGAAAGCGCTAAACATCTTTTCCAAACCGCTATCGAAGCAATGGCAGATATAGCCACTCATATTATTGCCAGGTTACGTCTTCGCACTCCAGAAAGTGCTGTGGAAACCATTAAAATTTTGGTTGAAAATAAAGTTTTCCCTCCAGAAAATCAAAAGCGATATTGTGAAATGATAAGGTTCCGTAATCGGTTGGTCCATTTTTATCATAAGGTAGATGTCAAGGAACTCTATCAAATTCTCCAAAATGACCTACCCGACTTTGAAATCTTTTTAAGAGACTTAAATACTATTCTCACAAAATAGAAACTCTACAGTACCTCCTCAATATTTTCAAACACCTTCCTAAAACCTTCCACATAATAGTTCATTAGCTCTAAACTCTGGCAGTAAATTGGATATGGTTCTGAGCAAACCACGAAAGAATTCTCAATAAGTTTATTTGTCTGGGGGTAATCCTCTATATTATAGGAAATTTCCTTATTGTAAAAGGGACAGCTCCAGGGACACCCTTTCCCATAGCCTTCTTTTTTCTGAAATAATGGGTTTGCGGGAAGAGAGAAATGTTGCCACAAAACTACATCCACTCCTTCGGCAAGTAGCGCCTTCATCACCAAATCCCTGAATTTTGCTGGTTCTATTTCAATACCTAATGCCTTTGGGTCAAGTCTAACTCTGTATTTGTGGTAGATATAGGTTCTATCGGGAGGGGTAACCGGAGGGATGAGCCCCTTAATCTTTGATAACTCTTTTGTTAAATAGTCTCCATTTCTTCTTGAATTTTCATTATAAAAATCAAGCCTCTTTAACTGGCTTCTGGTAAGAGCGGCAGAGAGCTCCTGGGTCCTATACATCCAGCCCATCGTATAGGCTTTATAACTTCTTCCTTCCCCTTCCTTAACAAACTCGCCAAACATCCGGGTCATATTTGCTTTGGCGCGTAGTTCTTCAGAGTTAGTAACAAATAGACCTCCCTCTCCTCCGGGAAGGTTTTTAGTAGAATTTAAACTATAAGTCGCCATCTCTCCAAAATTCCCTGTTTTCTTTCCCTTATAGGTTGCTCCGTGGGATTGACAGGCGTCTTCAATCACAACTAAATTGTGTCTCCTGGCGATCTCTAAAATCCTATCCATATCACAGGGAAGTCCATGGATATGAACTGGAATAATCGCTTTTGTCTTCTCGGTTATTTTTTCTTCAATTTTATTTACATCAATGTTATAGGTTTTTGGGTCAATATCAACAAAAACAGGAATCCCATTATGGTGAAGGATGCAGGTAGCAGAGGCTAAAAAAGAAAAAGCAGAGGTAATCACCTCATCCCCGGGACCAATTCCCGCGGCCGCAATCCCCATATGTAAAGCCGCTGTCCCTGAATTGGTGGCAATACAGAACTTTGTTCCAATATAGGAAGCAAATTCATTCTGTAAAGCAACAACCTCAGGAGCATAGGGACCAAAGAGAACACCTCGGTTCAAAACTCTCATTACCGCTTTTTTGTCTTCTTCAACAATTACCGGCCATCTTACCTTTTCTATATCATCGGGCACAGCCCTTTTCCCACCTTTAATCGCTAACCTTTCTTTCATTTTTCAATCTCCCTTTGTTCTTTGTGGGTCTTACTCATTGAATTCTAATTGTAGTAATACCAAAAGATTTAATGGGTATTCTTATTGTATGTTTCTGGATTGGAATCGTCTTCTCATTCTCCTCCACTAAATTTGTTTGATATGCCTTCTTAATTTTAAGAAATGGTAAGGTTATTTTTACCGTGGTATCCTTACCTTCTGTCTCTACGAGGCGAATAATTAAGCCATTTTTATCTTCAGCCTTTTTTAAGGCTAAAAGAAGGACATTTTTCTTGTCTAAAAATAGAAAACTATGTTCTTTCTCTGGTAAAGTTCCTTTTAAATTTTTATCAATTGGCAAAGCAATTAAAGGGTTATTGCATTCCTGGGCAAAGAGAGAGGCTTTTGAATTAGCAATCTTTCCTTTATAACTTGTAATGCTATAGTGAAATGTAACTCTTCCCTCTTGGCTTGCTCTGAAGTTAGTATACCAGTAATTGTTCATTATCCACGAAAAGATAGTGCCATTCTTTATCTGCAGTTTATCCGTAATCCATTTCCCAGTATTTATCTCACCAAACTGAACTAAAGGAGCTTCTTTACTTACCCAGATTATTCCATAATTTTTATTGGAGATAGAGAGCCAATCCTGAATGGAATAGTAATCTTTGGCTGTTCCCGGTAGTTGGTCAATCTCTGGTCTCATTATACTACCAGCAATTTCAAACTTTATCTCTGGTTTTTTAAGGTTAAAGGGGAAGGCATAATAAATTGCTTCAGGACTTAAGGTCTCCTCTTTAAGTAGGGTATTAACTATGTCTATTCTCTTTAAACCGCGATAAAGAATGATTTCCTGGATAATCTTTGAGCACCCTTTGGCTTTTGTTTCCATAATTATCCTACTTGTAACAGGATCGTATTTACCTTTCCTTATTCTGCAGGATTCAGGGCTTGTTCTTCTGAATTTTGCTTCTCTTTTCTTTGGCCCGGGGCAACCCGCCGTCTCATCATAAAGTGCCCTCCTTGCTTTTCGAGAGATTATCTCTTCATAGATATACTGATTAAATTTATAAGGGCTTTTCTGATCAATTAATTCTTTATTTAATTCCTTATCATAGATACTTTTTATTCCTCCAGTAGTTGAATCAAGCATCACTTTATGTCATTGGGCAGGGTATACTAAGCCACTTAGGGTCACCTATACTGAGCCACCTGCGGTCGGCCCCATACTAAGCCACCCAGGGTCACCTATACTGAGCCACCTGCGGTCACCCCTGAACCACTTGTTGGAGGAATTGCCATGGTGTTATATGATACTTTCAGATCCCATATTGAATACGGGACTGAAAGGAGGAAAATACCATGGCTAAAAGGAGATTGGAAGTGGTAGATGTAAGGGAGATTCTCAGGCAATTGAGAATGGAGGAAAGTGATAGGCAAATAGCCTCTCGCACAGGCGCCAGCAGGAGCACCGTCGCCAAGTATCGCAACTGGGCTAAAGAGAAGGACCTTCTCCGAGATGTTCTGCCAGCTCCGGGAATTCTTGATAATCTTCTTAAGGGAGCAGAAGATATAGTTGTAAACACTCAGGTATCCAAGGCAGAACCTTATCGGGAGCTGATAGAAAGGATGCTCAGGGAACAAGGCTGTACTGGCCAGGTGATATTTGAGAGGTTAAGGGAAAATCATAATTTTGATGGAAGCTATTGGTCAATAATACGATTCATCAGAAGGTTGGAGGAGAAGGAACCAGAGGCTTTTATAAGGATGGAGACAGCTCCCGGTAAGCAGGCACAGGTAGATTTTGGGTATGCCGGAAAGATGTTCGATCCATTGATAAAGAAACTGCGTCGTGCCTGGGGCTTTATGATGACCTTAAGTTGTAGCCGGCATCAATTTGGGAAGTTTGTTTTTGACCAGAAGGTGGAGACATGGCTTTCTCTTCACCGGGAGGCATTTGAGTTCTTCGGAGGTGTGCCAAAAGAGATCGTTTTAGACAATCTCAAGGCAGCCATTGTAAAGGCGGCTTTATATGAGCCTCATGTGACAAAAGAACATACTTAGAACTTGCAGAGCACTATGGATTTCTCATCTCACCCTGTAAGGTAAGAACTCCAAGACATAAGGGAAAAGTAGAGGCTGGTGGGATTAAGTATCTGAAGAGTAATTTCCTGCCCGGGAGAAACTTTATCGACATCGATGAAGCAAATGAGAAACTGTTGCTCTGGTGCATGGAAAAGGGCAAAAGAATACACGGAACAACAAAAAGAGTCCCACTTGAGGTATTTGATGAGGTAGAAAAGGAATCTTTACTTCCTTTACCAGAAGAACCCTTTGAGATTTGCACCTGGAAGGAATGTAAGCTCCATCCTGACTGCCACATAGTCTTTGATGGAAGTTACTACTGGAGCACCCCACAGACTTATCGGGAATAAACTTTTGGTAAGAGCAACGGCAAAAGAGGTAAAGCTCTTTTTTGAGCATAAGCAGGTAGCTATGCATCTGCGAGCGCTGAGAAAAGGGGAAAGAGTTACACTTCAAGATCATCTCCCACCGGAGAAGGTAGCTTACATCATGCAGGCGCCATCCTGGTGCAGGGAGAGGGCAAAGCAGATTGGGGAAAATACAGGTTCATTCATTGAGATTTTACTCTCGGATAGACCATTAAACCGGTTAAGGACAGCACAGGGAGTATTAAGACTTGCTCACAAATATGGACCGAGAAGACTTGAGAATGCCTGTGAGAGAGCGCTTTTCTACAATGAACTCCATTATGGTGCAGTAAAAAGAATCCTGGAGAAAGGGCTTGATAAAGAGAATCTACCGGAGAGGGCAGTATCAATCCCATCTTCTCCAGGAAGGTTTGTAAGGTCATGGATAGGAGGGGCAGGGTGATGCACCAATTAATTCCATTACTTAAAGGTTTAAGGTTAAGCGGAATAATGGAGACGCTTGAGCTGAGAAATAAGGAGGCTATTGAGAGGAAGGTCTCCTATGTAGAGTTTCTTACACTTCTTATCCAGGATGAAATAGAAAGAAGAAATCAGGCAAGACTTGCAACAAGATTAAGGAAAGCATCCTTTGACCCAACAAAGACACTTGAAAGCTTTGATTTCTCCTTTAATCCAACGATTAATAAGAAAGAGATCTATGACCTTGCGACATGCCACTATATAGAGAAAAAAGAGAACATCTGGTTTCTGGGACAATCCGGTGTAGGAAAAACGCACCTGGCCCATGCTCTCTCAAATGAGGCGTGCAGGAGAGAAATTGATACTACATTCACCACAGTTGACAAGATGTTAAGAGATATAAATGGAGGAAGAGCTGATGGGACACTTTCCAGAAGAATAAGGAAATATACAGAGCCTCCACTACTTGTCCTTGATGAGTTTGCCTTGAAACCATTTAATGGTTCTGGACCCGAGGACTTCTATGATGTGATAAATGAAAGATGTGAGAAGGGCGCAACAATAATTACCAGTAATCGTTCAGAAGAGGAATGGCCTCAAGTCTTTGGCGATGCCCTGCTTGCCAGTGCAACACTGGACAGGTTATCTTTTAGGGTGCACAGAATAGAGATAACCGGACCAAGTTATAGAGCCAAGGATAGCCAAAGGAGAAAGAAGAAGTAATGTTTGTTGTGGATACTGACGTAATTGACGCTCATATGGAAAACCTGATGGAGAGTGGACACT
>Ga0210030_1001067_pt1 | contig 19778 bp, 16 predicted proteins | sample CryGeymeta201523_FD_183986 | JGI IMG/M metagenome (GOLD analysis project Ga0210030, IMG submission 183986) | Groundwater microbial communities from Crystal Geyser aquifers in Utah, USA - Crystal Geyser metaG 2015-23 (SPAdes) (version 2) | ecosystem: Environmental > Aquatic > Deep subsurface >...
TAAAAGGGATTATGTTGATGTTTACTACCTTTTGGAGAAATTTTCTTTGGGAGAAATGATTGATTTTGCAAAAGAAAAGTTCCCAAATTTTAATTTTTATTATTTACTTCGGGCACTCTCATATTTTGAAGATATAAAAGACGACGAAAGACGTAAGATCCAAATGACAGATAAAAACTTTTCGTGGGAGGCGGCAAAAAACAAACTTTCCGAAGAGGCCAATAAATACCAACTTTCCATGTTTAAGAAATAGTTTTGGGTTGTGAAAAGGGGTAGTACTTGAAACAAAAGCTTCACGATATAGGCTAAAGTATAGGTTATAACTGCCCATGGAATCACACCCAATACCACAACAAATATCTTCCTACCAATTTAGGCTGGTGGGAGATATGACTTTAAAACAATTCTTTCAAATTGCGGGGGGGGCGGTAGTTGCAATTATTATTTATTCTCTTCCCCTTATGGGAATTATTAAATGGCCCTTGGTTGTCTTCTTTGCCCTTTTGGGTGTTGCTTTAGCTTTTTTACCTTTAGAAGAACGGCCTTTGGAAAGATGGATCATTGCTTTTTTTAAATCTGTTTATTCTCCTACCCTTTTTTCCTGGAAAAAAACCGAAAAGGAATTTAATTACTATCAGGATGAAGCAACTGTTCCCTCCGAAAAGATTTTTTTCGCCGGAGGGGAAGCAAAATTACAGGAATATCTTAAAAACTCTTCTTCCGGCACATTTACCGGAAACTTGGAAAAAATTGAAAGCAGTTTTCTTTCGGGATTAACAAATATTTTTACTAGCATTATTCCGGCCGTAAAGGTAGGAGGACCGTCTCTTCAACCCCAACTGCAGGGAGCCCAACCACCCACGCCGCTTACCGTTCCCGGTCAAGTTCCTGTTAAAATGTCGGTTGCGACCAATATTCCCAAACTTATAGTTGAAGAAACTGCTTCCAAGGAAGGTGTTTCTCAAGTTATTTCTACCACTCAAGTTTCACCCACCTCACCCGGACAAGAGGCGGTTGCCCAAAGGCAGGCTCAATTCTCCATCGATGCCGCTCCTCCAAGTCCGCCGACAACACCCAATACCTTAACCGGACAGGTAATAGATCAGAAAAAACATATTGTTGAAGGAGCCATTATGGAAATTAGGGATTCAATGGGAAGGCCCGTCAGGGCCCTTAAAAGCAATAAACTGGGGCATTTTATGGTTGTCACCCCCCTGATGAGCGGAAAATATGAAATTATTACCGAAAAAGATGGTTTTAATTTTGAGTCTCTCGGATTTGAAGCAACCGGGACAATTATTCCACCGATTGCAATATACGGAAACAAAACGGGAGGAACAATATGACCAAAAAATTAAACATTCCTAAAATTCCTTTACTAAGTATTCCCGACACTCCCTTGACGGCATCTTCTCAAAACCACCTTCCAATTTCCGATATTTGCGAAGACGTTGTCCTTTTTAAAGACGGGGGGGCGGCCCTTGTCATGGAATCCACATCTTTAAATTTCAGCCTTCTTTCAGAAAAAGAGCAGGAGGCCGTCATTGCGGCTTACTCGGCCCTTCTTAACTCTCTTTCTTTTTCCATTCAAATTATGGTCAGAAGTCAGAAAAAAGATATTTCTTCTTATATGAATTATCTTGATGAATCTGCCAAAAAAATTGCCAACCCGGGACTTTATAGATTAATGCAGTCTTACCGAAAATTTATTGTTGAATCCATAAAGAAGAAAAACGTCCTTGGCAAAAGATTCTTTGTTGTTCTGCCTTTTAGCGCGTTGGAGCTGGGAGTTGCTAAATCCGTTCTTTCAATTACCAAAGGCAAGGGCACGCTTCCATACCCAAAATCATATGTTATTAAAAAAGCCAAAGTCGTCCTTTACCCCAGACGGGACCATTTGATAAGGCAAATGGGAAGGTTAGGGATCAAACTCAGACAACTTGGCACCGAGGAAATTGTCGGTCTTTACCACGAAATTTACAATCCGGTTAAGCCCGAAGAAAGGAAAAAGGAATTTTAATAAATATGGAGCCCAAAAAAATAACCGTTAATCCTCAGTCGCCAAATGTCGGCGCGAAGCCTCCCGTACCCAGTGTTTCTCTGGCTTTAAAACAAAAGGAATTAAGGGTTCAGGATATTATTGCCCCGGAGCACATTGAAACCGACTTTGATTATTTCAAAATCAACGACGTTTATTTCAGAACTATCTATGTTGCCGGTTACCCCAGATTTGTCACCCCCGGGTGGTTGGAACCGGTGGTCAACTTTGACAGTTCTTTGGATATTTCCTTTTACATTTACCCGATTGACGGAAAATCGGTTCTTGACGATCTCCGAAGAAAAATTGCCGAAATGGAAGCGGAGATATCAACAGACTTACAGCGCGGGAAAATTGTTGACCCCGTAACTGAAGCAAAACTGGAAGACGCAAGAAGTATTCAGGAACAGCTTGTAAGGGGAGCCGAAAGGTTTTTTGAATTCGGCTTCTACATTACAATTCCGGCCTCAACGCTGGAAGATTTAAACCACACCACCAAACAGATTGAATCAACTTTAGGGTCTTTAATGGTGGTTGCCAAGCACGCGCTTTTAGATCAGGATAGCGGCTTTATGACAACGGCTCCTTTCGGTTTTGACAGATTAAATGTTACGAGGAATATGGACACAACATCCCTTTCCACAACATTTCCGTTAACGTCAGCTGAGCTTTCTTCCGATAAAGGAATTCTTTACGGCATAAATTCCAAAAACGAATCTTTCATTATCTTTGACAGGTACTCTTTGGAGAACCCAAACATGACAATATTTGCCACATCGGGCGCGGGCAAGAGCTTTTTCGTTAAGTTAGAAGCGCTCCGCAGTCTCATGTTGGGTACGGAGGTAATGGTTATTGACCCTGAAACGGAATACAAACCGCTGGCGAAGGCTGTTGGCGGAGAATATATTTCCTTCGGATTTAGCTCTCTTTCAAAGATTAATCCGTTTGATCTATCTCAAGCAGTTGAAGAAGGAGAAAATCAACTGGGACTTAAAATTCTTTCTTTGCATTCTCTTTTTAAAGTAATCATGGGAGCAATTACTCCAACCCAAGAGGCTTTATTGGACAGGGCTTTGGTTTCAACATATAGAGCCAAAGGAATAACCCAAGATCCGGCAACTCAAGGCAAAGAACCTCCTTTAATGGAAGATTTATATAAAACACTAATCGGCATGGAATCTCCCGACGCTTTGGATCTTGCTTCAAGAATAGAAAAGTTTGTCAGGGGAAGCTTTGTGGGAATATTTGATCAGCAAACAAACGTTAATTTGAAAAATCCGTTTACTGTTTTTTCGGTTAGGGATCTTCCAGACGCATTGAGACCCATCGCCATGTTTATCATCCTTGATTACATTTGGACAAGGGTTAAAAAAGACCTCAAGAAACGCCTCTTAATCGTCGAGGAGGCCTGGCACATGATGAAGTACCCTGATACCGCGCAATTCCTCTGGTCTGTTGTTAAAAGGTCAAGGAAATACTTTTTGGGGCTAACAACAATTACCCAAGACGTTGAAGATTTTCTTTCCCAGGATATCGGCAAGGCAATTGTGACCAATTCGGCCCTTCAACTTCTTTTAAAACAATCTCCGGCGGCAATAGATAAAGTCGGGGAAGTCTTTTATCTTTCCCAGGGAGAAAAAAATCTTCTTCTGGCTGCCAATGTTGGGGAGGGCATATTTTTTGCCGGACCCCACCACGCGCCAATCAGAATTACGGCATCGCAAGATGAATATCAACTAATAACATCCAAACCGCAAGATCTAGTTGCCAAACAACCATGACTACATTACCCGACATAAATCTTTTAACAGGGAGACAAATAGAAGATGTCTTAAAAACGTGCGACAGCTACCTGGGTAAAAAACTGGGGCTTGAAGGTGCGGTCGAAAACACAAAGTTACCCGTTGTTGTTTCCAGTCTTAACATAACATGGAACTCGATAGAGAATTTCGAAAAAGACATTAATTTATTAGCTAAAGAGAACAATATCCGCTCCGCCTACACAAAACTTTATGAAACCTGGGAACGGAGACTGGTTCAGGAAAAATCCGAAAAGGTTGAAAAAACCACCTTAACCCCTGAAGAAGCAAAAAAACTAGAGGCCGAAGCAGAAAAGCGCAAAACCGAAGCGAAAGAATCCACCGAAAAAGCACAGAAAAAACAGGAGCAGTGGCTGAAACTTCAAAAAGAAAAGGTTCTTAAACAAGTTAGCAAAGAAGAACAAGAAAAAGTACTGGAAGAACTTAAAGGAAAAGTTATTTATGCAACACCTCAAAAACCGGAACCGGAAATTATCCTGACCAAAGAGGAAGAAAAATTTGCCGGTTTGGCAAAACGAAACCCCCGTGTTTTTGAACAAAAACTTGCGGAGGATATTATCAAGAAAAATCCAGACATTTTTAAGTCCGAAGAGTTAAAACCACTTGCTGACATCATCGCCTCTGACACAACCAATGTATTTATCGATCCTTCCCAAAGACCTGTGCCAACGGGTGTATTTGCTGCGCTTACAAAATACGATAAATCTCCCGAAGTCCAAAAAACAGCAGCCATATATACAACTCTTAGTGAAGAAAGACAAAACTTATATAGAGAGATTCTTAATCGCACAATAGGAGAAAATTTAGCAAATAAGGTGTTGGGTTTTCCTGAAACAGTTTATGAATTTTCTGAAACTCCTCCTGAAAAACCAGAGGGATCCTTCTCCTTAAAACTTGACGAAATACAAGCAAATTCGTTTAGTTTGCAAGACGGCACATTAAGTAATGTATTTAATAATCCTATTTTTAGTGAAGCAAAAAACGGTGTTTCTTTGCAATTAAAAGAAGCGGCTTTCTCAAAAACTGCTTCTTTGCCTAAGGCGGGCTTCTTGGGAAGGATTTCTCAATTTACCACATCAAGATCTTTTGATTCGATTGCTCCATTTTTAGGTCTTCCCACCCAAATGGCCTACACAGGAACAACTTTCTTTGGAAAAATGGTTACTACATTCCTTCCTCAATATGCGCCGCTTATTACCAATTTCACCGCAAAACTCGGGATTGATATTGGTATAAAAGCCTTAGCTCCTGTTGCAACAACAGCCATTGAAGCAGGAGTGACAACCGCGGGAGGGGTGGCGGTGAAAACAGGGTTGGCGGCAACACTTTCAACAACCCTTTCTGCGTTTGGATCATGGGCACCCGTTGTTGGAAATATCATCGGGGCCGTTGTTGGCTGGTTAGCGGGAAAAGCGATAGAGCCAATTTTAAATTGGATTAAAAAACATCAGGAAGATTTAAAAATTGTCGGTTTAGCTATGCTTGGCTGGGGAATAATTATGAACTCGCTTCCTTTTATAATTGTTGGGGGGCTTGTTTTTGGCTCCATTGCCCTAAAAACAGGTCTTTCGATGGCGGGCATTGCCGCCAGAACTACTTTTCTGTTTGGCAGAATCGGGGCATCGTTAGCCATAACTATCGGTACTCCCATTATTGTTGCCATTGTTGTTTTCCCGATTTTGGTGGCCATCATTCTTTTTATCATCAACTCCGGAGCTTACATTGTCCCACCGCGAATCGGTTACGGTCCTGGTCCTGGCTCCATCTCTTGTTCCCAAGCTATTGCTGATCGGGCCAAGGCTATTGTCGATAACCTTCAACCCGGGTTCTGGGGTTTTTTTAATAAATCACCCGACTACCCGGACCTGTTTGATGAAACCCTTTTTGAGCAAAATCCTGATTTAATCGGCATCGACACACATAAGGTCTTTGTTAATATGTTTTGGTGCACCTGGTTAGTCGTTAAATCTTATTCCGAAAACGGTTTCCCTGTTTCAGATGACCTTTTATTTATGACCAATCTCGTCAATTTCTTCCGAGGTGAAGGCCACTATATTGACGCCAGTACCATCACCATTCAGGATGTTTGTCCGGGTATGGCAGTTTTCTTTAATGTTTCCGGTAGTTCTTCCCCCAACCATGTTGGTATTGTCTATTCCGTATCCTCTGATGGCTTTACTACTGTTGAATCCAACGCTCCCTGGAAAACCATGTTTTATCCGGTTGATGGGTCTGGTCATTTCCAGATAGTCGGTAGCGGAAGTAGTACAATTGAAGTATCTGGCTTTGGTACACCATGAAAAAAAGACTTATAATTTTAATCATCCTTATTTTGACTATCTTTATGGCCATTGTTTTATCGCGCCCTAAAACCAAACCAACACCTTCTCCTACTCCCACACCTTCTCCTAAGGGTGGGTTTTATCCTAATGAACCCAACCTTCAAGATTCTGCCCAGCAAATCCAGGACGCCTTAAAATATGGCCAAAGCCTAAAAGAACTTAATCAAAAATATCCTTGGTATTCCAAATTGCCAATTGAAACTAAAGACTATCGCATTATTTACGATTTTGACAAAGAAATGTTTAGGATCAGAATTAAATCCGCGGTCGTGGCGACTGAAGGCGTTAAATCAGATATTCAGAGCGCGTTGAGCGACCTAAAAAAAATAGGAGTATCTGAACCCATCAAATATTACGTACTTGACGTAAACGGAAATCAGCTCTGAATCTTAACCGGCATGATGAGGTGGAGAAAGTCCGGGTCTTTGGGGTCGGTAAACACCCCCGGAGAGGAAGCATTATTAAATTCCATGACCACTTCTTCTCCCTCAACCGCCCGCAAGAAATCTTCTAAAAATTTATAATTAAAAGATATTTCCCCTTCGACAAGTCCTTCTACCACGAGATCAGGACCGAGTGGCTCAGGGCCTTCGGTAATTATTTTTGCGTCGATGATAGTTTCTTGACTCCCCACCTGCGAACTTTCCGCCGATAGTTTTATGGAATCCTTCATTATTTTTATTTTGACGATATTAGCAGAATCTCTGGCAAAAACCGAGGCCAATTTCACCGCCCTCAGCAGTTCTTCCTTGTCGGTTCTTACTTTTACCCCTGAGCTTTTCGGTATTATTTTTTCAAAGTCAGGGAATGCCCCTTCCAAAACTCTTGAGGAAAGAATTAGGTTTCCCAGTCCAAAAACCACCTGCTTTTCTTTTCCTTTTATATCCAGCAGAACGCTTTCACTTTCTCCCCCCTCTCTTGAAACTTCCAAAAGAATGTTTTTGGGAATCACCGTTTTAATCTCTTTACTTAAACCTTCAATGGGGATCGTTTTTTTTGAAAGCCTGAAACCGTCAGTGGCTACCAAAGACATACTTTTCTTGGAAAGAATAAAAAGTATCCCTGTCAGAATGGGCCTGGCTTCATCAGCGGAGACGGCAAAAGAAACCTGGGGCAGAGCCTTCAGAAATTCCGTTTTGGAAAGGTCAATTGATTCTTCTTTTTTGATCACTTGGGGAACTTTGGGAAAATCGGAAGAGTTCATCCCCAAAATTCTTCCCGTAAAACCGGAGCCTGTAATCTTTAAACTTTCTTTCTCCGAGGATAAATGAATTGTTCCTTGAGATAAATTGCTGACAATTTCAAAAAAGTTTTTTGCCGGAATTGTTAACTCCCCTTCTTTAACTATTTTTGCTCCGAGTGAAGCAGAAGCGGAAGTTTCTAAATTTGTGGCAGATAAAATGAGTTTGGTTTTACCAGCTGCAAGTAAGATGTTTGCTAAAACAGGAAGTTGCGATCTAGCACTTACAAAACGGGATGTTATCGAAAGAGCTTTGTTTAAATTTTCTTGTAAAACCTCTAAATCCATATTTAGTATTTTACCTTATTTAATTAGTAGTACTAGTAGTAGAGAGTGTTGATAAGTGGAAAACTCTCCGCGATTAAATTTGAGTTTCGGAAAACATTGGTGTTTATATTAAACTTGGCGAAATGTTGACAGTTTTGTGGATAAATGTTGATAAGTTGTTGATAAGAGGACGGATCGGAAAACATATTCTCAAAGCTTGTTTTTTATACTCAGGATATCCTCACGGATTTGCACATTAGTTGAAGCAAGGGCCGTGATTTTATTAACAGCGTGCATCACAGTCGAATGGTCTCTCCCCCCGGTTAACCGGCCAACTTCTTCAAAGGGCATCTGAAGTTCCGTTCGAAGCAGGTACATTAAAATTTGCCGCGGTCTGGCAATGGGCCTTGAACGGGACCTTCCCAAGAGGACCCTTTTTCCTATTTGATAATATTTGGCAATTGTCTCAAAGATTTCTTCCGGAGTTTTTTTAACGGACTTTCCGTTTATTTCGACGCCCTTGCCCAGCGAGGTTTCGATTAATTCGTTGGTGAGGGGAACCTTTTTAATTTTAACCTGAGTCAGAAGGTTAACCAAAAGCCCTTCTATCTTTCTGGCCGATTCAAGGTTAGACGCAATTAATTGCACTTGATCCATTTCTAAAGTTAAGCCTTTCTCCTTTGACTTAATCTGGGTAATGGCACACCTTAGTTCAAAGTCCGGTGGGGCAATATCGACGATGAGGCCCGCCTCGAACCTGCTTTTTAGTCTTTCCTCAAACTTAGATATTTCCGAAGGGGGCTTGTCGGACGTTAATATTATTTGCCCCCCGGCGGAGGTGACCGCGTTAAAAGTATGGAAAAACTCCTCCTGGACCGAATCCTTGCCGGCAATAAACTGAATATCGTCGACAAGAAGGATGTTTAATTTCCTGTATTTATTTCTAAAAGCCTGAGTCGTTTTATTTCTGATTCCTTCGACGATGTCGTTGGTAAAGTCTTCTCCCGTGCAGAAATAAACTTTCGTTTCGGAATTTTTCTTTAATACTTCATGAGCAATAGAAACCATTAAATGGGTTTTGCCGACACCCACCCCGCCCCAGATAAAAAGAGGGTTATAGGCTTTGCCGGGACTTTGGGCAACAGCCTCCGCCGCGGCATGGGCCATTTGATTTGAGGAAGAAACGGCAAAATTCTCGAAAGTATGTCCCGGCCTGATTCTTGCTTTGAGAAGGACATTGGTAAATTCTTCGTTTAACCTTTCTTCGCCGGTTTCAAAAAGAGGCGCGAGTGTTTTTTCACCCCCCGTTTTTTGAGAAGGAAGGTTCTTGATGACAAAAGTTAAATCACAGGGTTTGCCCAGAATTTTTACCAACGTATCTTGAATTAAACCGAAATATCTTGTCTCGATTGTATTTTTGACGAAGGAAGAGTTGCAGCCGATTTCGGCCAGGAATCTGCCGTCGGTTGGGACGACCTCGGCCAGATGGGTTTGGGAAAACCAGGTTGAAAAGATGGCCGAAGAAACAGAAACTTTTATTGACCCGAGAGTGTCGTTCCAGGCGGCGATTTTATCAATTCCTATTGTCTTGTTAATATCCATAGAACCTTATTTACAAAGTTATCCACAACTAGTCAAGACCCAGTTTGTTAATTGATAATTTGCAATTTATAATTTAAAATTGCAGCATGGCTACAAAAAGGACATATCAGCCAAGCAAAACCAAAAGAGTCAGAACTCACGGGTTCAGGGCCAGAATGCAAACCTTCAAAGGAAGATTGGTTCTTAAAAAAAGAAGAAATAAAGGAAGGGTTAAACTTAGCCTCTAAATGCTTGCAGCAAAATATACACTTAAAGGAACGAAAAGATTTGAACGGGTGGAAAAAGAAGGAAAAATTACCCAGTCTGAGTCTTTTGGGCTAGCGGTGTTTGATAGAAAAGACGGAGAAGTTTCCAGTTTCGGCTTTATTGTCTCAAATAAGATTTCTCCGGAGTCAACAAACAGAAACAGGGTTAAAAGAGCCATGAAGGCGGCAGTCAGATACGAATTGGGACAATTGAAAAGCGGCTTGGATGTTGTTTTTCTGGCAAAACAAAAAATATTAAGAAAATCAACAGAGGACATTATTAATGAGGTAAGAATTGCCCTTAGGCAGGCTAGTTTATACAAGTAAAATGTATAGGCATTTTTCAAGATTTTTAAGATTTGCTTTTGGCCCCGGTTGCAGATATCAACCGACCTGCAGCAGGTATGCAAAAGAGGCTGTTAACAAATACGGAATTTTTAAGGGCGGTCTTTTAGGCCTGAAAAGGGTTTTAAAATGCAACCCCTTTGGTGGCTCGGGATACGATCCGATGTTATGAATATTTTTAATTTAATATTGGTTCAGCCTTTAGCAAACGGACTGATATTTTTCTATAAAATCCTCTGGCAAAACATGGGACTGGCCATTATTGTTTTCAGCCTTTTTTTAAGATTTGTTCTTAATCCTCTGACCAAGCCCTACATGACTTCGATGAAGAAAATTAAAGACGCCGAACCTCAACTTAAAAAATTGAAGGAGAAATACAAAAACGATAAAACGGGACTTATGAAAGCTCAGGCTGATTTTTATAAAGAAAAAGGAATTAACCCCGGAGCAGGGTGTCTTCCCTATCTTTTGCAAATAGTTGTCTTAATTGCTCTTTTTAGTGTTTTCTCCAAAATTCTTATCGGAGGCGAGGGTGGAATGGAAAAAATTAACTCTTATTTATACCAACCATTAAGGTTTCAACAAGGGGAAAGCCTATCTACTCAATTTTTGTACATGAACATAACCAAACCCGATGTTTTTAGGATTCCGAATTTTCCAATTCCAATTCCCGGCCCCATCTTGCTTTTGGCAGCCCTATTGCAGCTTGCTTCCTCGATGATGATGCTTCCTGCGGTTAAGATTGAAGAGAAGATGGCATCAGGTACTTCCGGAAAAGGGGACGATATGCAGGCGTCTATGCAAAAATCAACCACCTATACATTTCCCCTGATGACTCTTATTTTTGGCATGAGCTTTTCTTCGGGGCTGGCCCTTTATTGGGCAGTTTTTTCGGCGTTTCAGGTTTGGCAGCAATATAAAACTTCAGGTTGGGGAGGCCTATCAAACACAGTATGGAAAATAAAAAGGTATCTAAAGACAGACTAAAAAAGATTGAAGAATCCGCAGTTAAGCTACTTTCGCTTATGGGTTCTCGGGCTAAGGTTAGCGTTTCTTCTGACAAGGCTGACCAGGCGGTACTTATAAACCTTGAAACAGATGAAGAAACAGGTCTTCTTATAGGTCGACAGGGGGAAACTTTAACGGCGATACAGACGATTTTGGGGATGATTGCGAGGAAAAATTTTGAAGAATGGGTCAGAATAATTGTTAATGTGGGAGATTGGAGAGAAAAACAGGAGTCGCGTCTTAAGGAGCTTGCGACCCAAACAGGACTAAGAGCTAAAGAAACTGGCGAACCCCAATATTTATACAATTTGGCGCCCAACCAAAGAAGGATTATTCACCTTACCCTCTCCGAGGATAAAGAACTGGAAACAGAATCTCAAGGAGAAGGGAAAGAAAGGTATCTTATTGTTCGAAAAAAAAGCAATTAAGTGGAGAGATTAATAGTTTTTGCGCTTGTTTTTTTACTGCCCACCCAACTTGCCTATCACTTCTGGCCGCAGTCTTCATACATCTATGGTTTAAGAGTTGATTACCTTGCTCCAGCAATTTATTTAACAGATGTTTTAATAGTTTTCCTTCTCCCGTATATTAAAAAACGATTTTATTTATTATTTCCGATTGTTTTTTTTGCTTTGACAAACACTATTTTTGCTCAATTTCCATTAACAGCATTATTAAAATGGTTGGTTATATTTAAATTAATCATCTTGGGCATGTATTTTTATTCTTGTGATCTGCACAGGCTTAAGAAAACGATTGTTTCCGCTCTTTCGCTTTCTTTAATTATGATTTTTCTAATCGGACTTCTACAGATTCTTTTACAAAGAACCGTTGGCGGCCCCCTTTATTACTTAGGTGAGAGAAGTTTTACGTCGCAAACGCCGGGAATTTCTTTAATGAGTTTTTTTGGAAGAAACGTGATGAAGGCTTATTCCACATTTTCCCACCCTAATTCTTTTGCCGGATTTGTTGTCGTTTCTTTTCTTATCTTACTTTCTTTCAATTCGAACCGCACGAAAGGATTATTTATGGTTGTGGTGTTATCCTTACTTTTAACGCTTTCTCTAAATGCAATAATTGGGATATGTTTGGTCGTAATTCTTTTCTCTGCCTTAAAATTTTCCCCAAAGATTGTTAAGAAAACAAAAATATTTCTCCCGGTTGTAGCCATCGGTCTTTCTTTTTTGTTTGGAATTGTGTCCTTGGTGCTGCCTAAAGAAGTTCCGTTGAAAGAAACTTATAGAGAAAGGGTCGTTTTGGCAGGTAACGCAATAGAAGCTTTTTCTAAAAGCCCTGTGTTGGGAATTGGTTTAAACAATTTCTTTTTTGCAACCAAGAGTGTTCAACCGCCCCACAATATTTATTTGATTGTTCTTTCCGAAACAGGAATTATGGGAATACTGATATTGCTTTTTCTGTTGTCTAAACTATTCAGCCGAAGATTAAATAAATATCTTTTTTTAGCCATATTTTTTGTTTTAGTAACAGGTCTTTTTGATCATTATTGGTTTACGCTTCAACAAAACCAATTTCTTTTGTCTTTTCTTGTAGGATTGGCTGCAAGAAGAGTATAGTATTAATCTAAATGGAGAACAAAATTAATATTTATTGCGACGGCGGATCGCGCGGCAACCCCGGAAAAAGCGCATCTGCGTTTGTTGTTGAGGATAGCAATAAATTAATTTATTCAGAATCAAAATATCTTGGGATTGCAACAAATAATTTTGCAGAATACAGCGCGGTTCTTTTGGCGCTTCGTTGGATAGTTACAACCAAGCTTGATAGAGAAAACAGGCAGATAGTTAAAAAAGAAATGGTTTTTATTTTGGACTCGGAGCTGGTAGTAAAACAGATTAATGGAGTATATAAAGTAAAGGACAAAAAACTAAAGGAAATATACTTACGTATAAAAAACATTTTAGAAAAGTTTCCTCAAAAAATTATTTTTAAAAGCGTATCTCGCGAAAAAAACAAAGCGGCGGATTTCTTGGTTAACCGAAAACTGGACAGCATTGTGTGAAAAGTTTCACGTCATCTAGTGTTTTAAAAACTTTTAACACTTGAAAATATAAAAAATCTCACGGGGTTGTTATCTTTACGTCGATAAATAAATTGAAAAGATTCGGTAATTCAAATACGATAGGTGTATGAGACCCACTGTTTTTTTATTTTCTGAACCCTGCGCCTTCACTTTATATATATTAGAAAACCTTCTTTCAAATTTATGCAGGGTTGTTGTTTTTTCCAATAGTGTACCTTATTGGAAAAAATTTACTTCTCATATCACAAAGACAAGCTATTTAATTTTTGATTCGCAAAAAAACTACAACAAATACCCGAAACCAGACTACTTCTTGCTGGTAGATTTTTTCGATGTATCTTTGTCCAGCGCCTTAGGTTCTAAGGGCTTTGCAATTGTTTCGGAAAAAAATCTTCAAGAGATTGATATTGAACTCCCTGAAACTGTCGGTGTAATTTCTCTTGACAATTTGTTTGGTCCGCGCATGGAACTTGACGAAAGAAGCAGAATCTCTCAAGTGGTCGGTTCGGCTGTTAAAAAAGAAAAAATAAAAGTACAGGAAAAGGAGAAAATATCTCCGGTATATATGGGAGATGCCGCCAAACTTATTGTTAAATGGCTATTTTCTTTTGGTCCGTATGGCGAAGTTGCCTCTATCTCCTCAAGCAGGGTGAACCTTGTAGATATCTGTCAAAGCATTAAGAAAATTTATCCGGACTTCAAATACCGGACTGTAAATCAATATAATAACAATCCGGTTTTTGCTAAAAAGAAAACCTATTTGTTGGATAGAGATAATAACAAGCTGCTGGAAGAAACGCTTTTGTGGTTTAAGAATAATACGTTGCCTAAAGTTGTTTCAAGAAAAGTTAAGGTTGAATATTTTGGAGCGCTTAAAATACTAGTTGCTCTCTCTGTCATTTTGGCCACACCCTTTGTGTTTATTCTAATTGCAATTTCTTTTTTCCTTGTTTCAGAGAAAATGGTAAGTTCGGAAAAGTTTAATCCTGCCAGGTTTTTCATAAACGCATCGTACGCGGTTTCTAATATCGCCAATAAAGAGTCAGGAGTACTTGCGAACGTTCCTGTCTTGGGCAGATTATATGCACCGGCGAGTTCGTTTTCAGATATTATTAAAAATGCAAGCCTGGTTGGATCACGGGGTTTTGATTTGATAAATGAAGCATATTATCTCTCGGATCAGGTTTTGAAAGATGAGGAATATAATTTAAAAGAAATACAAGACAAGATTACCTCCAATCTTGTTTATGTTGAAACAAGACTCTCTTTTATTGAGAGTGAGGCAAAAAACTATCCGAATTTGCATAAATTTGCATATTTGTATAAAAGGGTAAATCTCCCTCGGATTAAGAAACTAATAATAAATGCCGGCAAAGTTGTCCAATCTTTACCTGATTTGCTGGGAGTAGCAAAAACCAAAACTTACTTGGTTCTTTTTCAAAACAATATGGAGTTACGGCCCACAGGCGGCTTTATCGGATCATTTGCTTTGGTTTCTTTTAGTTCAGGAAAACTTGATGAAGTAGGCGTCCAGGATGTTTACTCTGCTGACGGTCAGCTGAAAGGACATGTTGAACCACCCCAACCTATTAAAAAATACTTAGGGGAGACTAACTGGTTTTTGAGAGATTCAAATTGGGACCCGGATTTTCCGGTTTCGGCTGAAAGAGCAGAGTGGTTTTTAGACAAAGAAATTGACGTTCCTGTTGATGGGGTAATGGCAATAGATCTAAATGCAATCAAAGACTTTTTGAAGATAATTGGACCAATTTATCTAAGTGATTACCAAACATCGGTCTCTGACGATAATTTTTACGAAAAAACCCAAAGCGAAGTTGAGGGGAATTTTTTTCCGGGATCGACTAAAAAAGCAAATTTTATTACGGCTCTCTCAAAAGAAATGGTCAATGCACTTATTCTTAATAAAGACAGCAACAAGACCAAATTAGCCAAAATTATTTATAATAACCTTGAGGCAAGACATATTCAGATTTTTTTGCACAATAACTTGGTAAAAGAAGCTTTAAGCAATCTTAATTGGGATGGGGCTTTTAATTATCCAAATTGTAGCGGCAACTGCTTTTCGGATTTGTTGGGTTTGGTTGAAGCAAATTTGGGAGTTAACAAATCTAACTATTATATTGAAAGAAAATACAATATTTCTGTAGGTTTGCAAGAAGGATTGATAAAGAAAAACCTTTCTGTAACATATAAAAATAGCGCCAATTTGGCTATGGGGAATAGCGGCATTTATAAGACTTATTCAAGGCTGGTTGTACCTTTAAATTCAGTTCTTGAATTTATCAAAGTAGGAGACGGTCTTATACAACCAGATATTGAAACAGTTGCAGGAAGAAAAGAAGTCGGTTTCTATTTTGAGCTCATGCCGGGACAAACAAAAACAGTAAATATCTCCTGGCAAACAGTGCAACCATTAAGTTTGAATCGGGCGGGTGAGTATCAAATGTATATTAGAAAGCAGGCCGGGACACCGGCTGAGCCGATGACGGTTACTTATAATTCACCTTCCGGCGTTGATTTAAGGATTGAGCCCGGGTATAATACCTTATTCGCTAAAGATATTCATTCGCGAATTATATGGAAAAAATAACATTAAAGGCAAAAGTAAGAAAAGAGGTTGGCAGGAAAGTAAAACTATTAAGAAAAATGGGGATTTTACCCGCCAATATTTACGGCAAGAAGATAAAATCTGAGCCGATACAGATCAGCTTGAAGGAATTTCTTGATGTCTACAAGAAAGTTGGAGACACGGGACTTTTTTATATAAACGAACGCCCGGTTCTTGTAGCCAACATTCAGAAAGACCACGTTTCCGATGCACTTCTTCATATCGATTTTCATCAGGTTGATCTTAAAGAGAAGGTCGAGGCTCGGGTTCCGGTTGAGCTTATTGGGGAATCCCCGGCTGAAAAACAAAGCATCGGCACGGTTGTTCAGTATCTTGACGAGATTGAAGTTGAAGCTTTGCCAGCTGATCTTCCCGATAAATTTAAAATTGATATATCAAAGCTTTCCGAAGTTGATCAGGCAATTCATGTTAAAGATCTGCCGTTTGATAAATCTAAAATTGAAGTTAAGACTGATTTGGAGGAAATTCTGGTTAAGGTTGAACCTCCTCAAAAGGAGGAAGTTGTTGCTCCACCTCCCGTAGAAGTTCCAACTGAAGGGGAAGCTCCTGTTGTTGAAGGAGAAGTTCCGGTAGCAGAAGAAGGTCAACCGACGGAGGAAGAAGTAAAACCGAAAGAATAACTATCGGTTGGGGTCAATCTCTCTGGCTTTATTTAAATAACTACTTTCGCCCGTAAGATTGTATAGTTCCATCCAGCCTTCATAGTACCCGGGATTTTGTGAAACAAACTCTCTCCAGAAATTTATTTGATTTGAAGTTTTCATTTCGTTTACTGTGTTTTCGGTTTTAATACCCAAAACCTTTAAATTAATCAGGTGAAGTTTAAACGCGAATGCAGACAAAAAAAGAATGGTTATGGTAAAGAGACAAAGGTAAAAAAAGTTAATTTCGTTTTTAATATTAATTAGATTTTAGGCCAGGGGGAATTAATAAGCAATTCTTTTGGACCCCCCAGTTTAGTTTCTTGCCAGACAGCTTCGGTGACAAAAGGGACAAAAGGATGAAGCAGTTTAAGAAAAGTTTCCAACGCTGAGCGCATTTGATTTGCGCCTATTTTTCCAAGCTTGGCTTCTTCGATTGCTTCATCGCAATACCAATGCCAAAATTCCGAATATAAGAATTCCGCCGCTTGGCTAAGACGAAAATTTTCAAGGTGGTTTGTAACTTCTTGAATAACGGTCTTGATTTTGGATTCGAACAATGCGTTTTTGTCGGCGGTTTTTGTAAATTGCATCACAAAGCGTGATGCGTTCCAAATTTTGTTAACAAAATTTCTTTGGCCGCGAATGTTTTCTTCTGAAAGACAGTTGTCATTTTCGACTAAAATACCCCAAATTGAAGCAACCCTTAATGCGTCAGCGCCGTATTTATTGATCATTTCAATAGGATCGATAACATTCCCCTTAGATTTACTGATTTTTACGCCAAACCTATCTCTTACCAAACCATGAAGTAAAACATGCTTAAAAGGAACTTTCTTTGTAACATAAAGCCCCAACATAATCATTCTTATAACCCAAAAAGGAAGAATGTCATATGACGGGTCCATAACCGTGGTCGGGTAAAAATATTCAAAGTCGCCTGCGAAAGGGCTCGCCTTGAGCGTAGCGAAAGGCCACTGAGAAGAAGAGAACCAAGTATCAAAAGTGTCCGTGTCTTGTACCAGCTTAGTATTCCCGCATCCTTCGCATTTTTTAGGTTGAACACCACCAGTGATCACCCATTTTTTACACTGGCCACAGTGCCACGCGGGTATTTGTATACCCCAAACAATTTGTCTTGAAATATTCCAATCATATAAGTTTTTAAGCCAGTAAATAGCAATTTTTTTATACTTTGCTGCAGCGAATTTAATTTCTCCTTTTTCAATAGCCTTTAAAGCAGGTTCTGTTAAGGGTTTAATCTTTAAGAACCATTGTTCGGAGGGTTTTGGTTCAATAAGACCATGGTCTCTATAGCAAGTCCCGACAATATGCTTTATCTTTTCCGTCTTTATTATTTTTTCCGAGGCCTCAAGATCTTTAACAACTTCTTTTCTTGCGGACTCAACCTTCATGCCAAGGTATTTTTTTGGGGTATTTATCATTCTTCCTTTTTCATCGATTACAGAAATAAAGGCAAGGTTGTGTACTTTTCCTATTTCAAAATCGATCGGATCATGAGCGGGGGTTATTTTTAAAGCTCCTGTTCCTGTAGCGATATCAACCAGTTTATCTGCGATTATGGGTATGGCGCGGTTAATTAGCGGAATATTTGCGGTTTTTCCGATTAAATTTTTGTATCTTTTGTCTTTAGGATTAACTGCAACAGCACAGTCAGCAAAAATTGTTTCCGGGCGGGTGGTGGCAATAGTTATTGTTCCATAGTCAATAAAATATAAAAGATCTTCTCTCTCAACGGTTTCTACTTCAAGTTGGGAGAAGTTGGTGCCGCACCGAGGACAGTAATTTACCATCTTGGCTCCTCGATAAATAAACCCGTCGTCAAACATTTTCTTAAATGTCTGATAAACAGTCTTTATAATGTCGGGGTCCAATGTAAATTTATTTCTTGTCCAGTCGCAAGAGGCCCCAAGAATTTTAAGTTGACTCTCCATACATGATTTATTATTTTGTGCGTAGTCCCAAATCATTTTGTATAAAGTATCACGGTCGAAATCAAACCTGCTTTTACCTTTTTCTTTTAATTTCTTTTCAAAAACAAACTGGGTTTCTATTCCAGCATGGTCTGCTCCCGGAAGCCAGAGAGTCGGACCACCCTTCATTCGGTGGTAGCGTATTAATATATCCTGTGTCGCTACCTCCCGCGCATGTCCGATATGCAAAGGATCGCTGGCATTAGGAGGGGGCATAATAATTGTGAACGGTGAATGGTGATTGGTGGACGGTGAGGGACTAAATGCTCCGGATTTTTCCCAAAGATCGTAAATTTTAGACTCCTTGGTGTGGTCGTATCTCGGTTCCATGTTTGTATTTTACCATACAGACTTGTTTACAACCGTCAGGTTCTATTTTTTGACAGCAGAGTATAGAAGGCTGGCACCAAGGAGAAGAACGCCCCATGCGATGATAAATAAAGGAATGTTCATGCTTCAATACTACTTTCTTTTAATCAAAAAGTAAATAAATATAAACAATATACCAGTAAGAAGCGTAGCAAAGGCGAAAATGTTTATGAGATCGTTTGTATTCATGATTATTTCTTTCTAAGGGTCAGTAAGGAAAAGCTTACTGAAACAATAGTTAAGGTCAGGCCCCAAATTCCAGGAAAGTAAATATCTGAAATCTTTTTAAGAGTAAGAATCGGCGCAACAATTCCTCTTTGATCAAGTGACAACTTCATCTATAAAAATTATACCACTTAAAATTTGTTTACAACCGTATGGTTGCTTTTTGCAGAGTTAAGCAATTTTCATTCTTGGTTCACGGTCGATACTTTTTAATTTAGCATTTAGATTTTTAGCATTTCTACTTTTCAAGTATGCGCAAACTCCAATCATGGCAGCATTGTCGCCGCAAAGTTTTTTGGTGTAGGGGACATGCAAGGTAATTTCATAAGGTCTTAATAATTTTCTAAGTTTACTTCTAAGAAGATTGTTGCTGGCAACTCCTCCTCCAAGGAGGAAATGGCTAATGGCTAATGGCTGATGGTTAATCTGATAAGATAAAACATTAAGAATGTGGTCAAAGGCAACTTCTTGAAAAGAGGCGGCGAGATTATAGATTTTTTCTTTCGTTAAGGGTTTTTCTTTTTCAATCAGTCTATACATTGCGGTTTTCAAACCCGAATAGCTAAATCTATTTTTGATTTTGTCATCTATCAAGGGAGAGGGTAGGGTATACGCATCAGGGTTTCCCACACGTGCGATTTTTTCCAAGATAGCTCCACCGGGATATCCTAATCCCAAAAGTCTGGCAGCTTTATCTAAAGCCTCTCCTAAAGCATCATCAACCGTTTGGGCAAGTATTTTGTATTTGCCTATTTTTTCAATTAGGATAAGTTGGGTATTTCCTCCCGAAACAACTAAACCGAGGGCCGGGAAAGTGGTCGGTGGACGGTGATCGGTGGACGGTGAAGCGAGGGGGCTAAGAAGATGTGCCTCAATGTGATTGACGGGAATAATGGGTTTATAACAGCATTCAAGAACACTCCGCAGTTTACTGCGGAGATGAATTGAACG